>Ga0206127_1000168_pt1 | contig 84632 bp, 75 predicted proteins | sample Helgoland_Spring_6_FD_148646 | JGI IMG/M metagenome (GOLD analysis project Ga0206127, IMG submission 148646) | Pelagic subsurface seawater microbial communities from Kabeltonne, Helgoland, North Sea - Helgoland_Spring_Bloom_20160419_1 | ecosystem: Environmental > Aquatic > Marine > Epipelagic ...
AGGTCACCAATGTGGCCGCAATGATTGCGAAGAAAGTGGCGGTCGGCCATGTCCATGCCATCCATTCCATTAGGTTTCTCCCTTAGACGCGCCCAAGGGCAAAACCCTTGGCGATGTAGTTGCGAACAAAATAGATGACCAAGGCACCGGGCAGGATGGTCAAAACCCCGGCTGCGGCCAGCACGCCCCAGTCGATACCCGATGCGCCCACGGTGCGGGTCATGGTGGCGGCAATCGGTTTGGCATCGACGCTGGTCAAGGTGCGGCTCAGCAGCAGTTCAACCCAGCTGAACATGAACAGGAAAAATGCCGTCACCCCGATGCCCGAGGCGACCAGCGGCGTGAAGATCTTGATGAAAAACCGCGGAAACGAATAGCCGTCGATATAGGCGGTCTCGTCGATTTCCTTGGGCACACCGCGCATGAACCCTTCGAGGATCCAGACCGCCAGCGGGACGTTGAACAGGCAATGCGCCAAGGCAACAGCGATATGCGTGTCAAACAACCCGACCGAGCTGTAGAGCTGGAAGAACGGCAGGGCGAAAACCGCGGGCGGGGCCATCCGGTTGGTCAGCAGCCAGAAGAACAGGTGCTTGTCGCCCATGAAGGAATAGCGGCTGAACGCATAGGCCGCCGGCAATGCCACCGCCAGCGAGATGACCATGTTCATCACCACATAGGCCATCGAGTTCAGATAACCGGTGTACCACGAGGCATCCGTCAGGATGGTCAGGTAGTTGTCAAAGGTCAGGTCCTGCGGCCACAGGGTAAAGCTGTTGAGGATCTCTGTGTTGGTCTTGAGGCTCATCATCACCAACCAGTAGATCGGCAACAACAAAAACAGCAGATACAGGCCCATCACCACGGCGCTGCCATTCACAGAAGGCAGACCAAGCCCGCGTTTCTGGGGGGACTGGATAAAGTCGGACATCAGTTGCCATCCCTTTTATCAAGGTTCGTCATGACGGTGTAGAACACGTAAGACACCAGCAGGATCACCAGGTAATACATGATCGAGAACGCCGCCGCGGGGCCAAGGTCGAACTGCCCCAGGGCCATCTTGACCAGATCGATCGACAGGAAGGTTGTCGCGTTGCCGGGGCCACCGCCCGTGACCACAAACGGTTCGGTGTAGATCATGAAGCTGTCCATAAACCGCAGCAGAATGGCGATCATCAACACGCCCATGATCTTGGGCAGCTCGATAAAGCGGAACACTTTCCAGCGGCTTGCCTGATCGATTTTCGCGGCTTGGTAATAGGCGTCGGGGATGGATTGCAGACCGGCATAGGCCAGCAAGGCCACCAGCGACGTCCAGTGCCAGACATCCATCACGATGACTGTGATCCAGGCGGCGGTGGAATCCTGCGTATAGTTGTAATCGATGCCAAGTGCTGCCAGCGTGTGCCCCAACAGGCCGATATCGACGCGGCCAAAGATCTGCCAGATCGTGCCAACCACGTTCCACGGGATCAGCAGCGGCAACGACATCAGCACCAGACACAGCGATGCCCAGAACCCTTTCTTGGGCATGTTGAGCGCGACAAAGATGCCAAGCGGAATTTCGATGGCCAAGATGATTAGCGAAAAGATGATCTGACGCCCCAGAGCATCCCACATCCGTTCAGAGCCAAGCATTTCCTCGAACCACTCAAGCCCCGCCCAGAAGAACTGATTGTTGCCAAAGGTGTCTTGGACCGAATAATTCACCACGGTCATCAGCGGGATGACGGCAGAAAAGGCGACCAGCACCAGCACGGGCAGAACAAGAAACCATGCTTTTTGATTGACTGTCTTGTTCATGATCAAGCCCCCATCGGCGCGATGCGCCAGCTGTCGGAATACACATTCACACCTGCGGGATCGAACACGATGCGGTTCATATCGGGCGTTATTTCAGCCCCTTCGGCAGCGATCACGTTGATCTCGGTGCCTTGGAAATCGGCGCGCACGATTTTGTGGCGGCCTACGTCCTCGACCCGTTTGATGGTGACGGGCAGGCCGCTGCCGCCTGCGTGCAAACTGGTGAACTCGGGCCGCACGCCCAGTTCGACATTGCCCTTTGGTGTGCCGAAACCTTTGCCCAGCGAAATCTCTGTCCCGCCCAGCACGGCCTTGTCACCATTCACCTGCGCGGGCAGCAGGTTCATACCCGGAGAGCCGATGAAATAACCGACGAACGTATGCTCGGGCGTTTCGAACAATTCCTGCGGCGTGCCCATCTGGACGACGCGGCCATCATACATCACGACGACCTTATCGGCAAAAGTCAGCGCCTCGGTCTGGTCGTGGGTCACGTAAATCATCGTGTGACCGAATTCATGGTGCAGCGATTTCAACTGCGTGCGCAATTCCCATTTCATATGCGGGTCGATCACGGTCAGCGGTTCGTCAAACAGCAACGCATTCACGTCTTCGCGCACCATGCCACGGCCCAGAGATATCTTTTGCTTGGCATCTGCCGTCAGTCCGCGCGCCTTGCGGTTCAACGTGTCTTCCATCCCGATCATCGCGGCGATCTGTTGCACCCGGTCCTTGATATAGGCCGGATCAGCACCCCGGTTGCGCAGCGGAAACGCCAGATTGTCGCGCACGGTCATGGTGTCGTAGACCACGGGAAACTGGAACACCTGCGCGATATTGCGCTGTGTGGTGGGGGCCATCGTCATGTCTTTGTCATCAAACAGGATGCGACCCTGACTGGGGTGCAACAGGCCAGAGATGATATTGAGCAGGGTGGATTTGCCGCAGCCCGATGCCCCAAGCAGCGCATATGCTTCGCCGTCGGACCAATCAAGGTTCAGTTCCTTGAGCGCAAAATCGTCTTCGGTGACGGGTTTGGGCAGATAGGAATGTGCCAGATTATCGAGGGTGATTTTTGCCATGTCGTGCTCCCTCAGGCTGCTGTTGCATAGGATGCAGGGGCGACCGACGTGCCGTCTTCTGCAAAAATATAGACGTGGGCGGGGTCCAGATAGACATCCAGCATCGTCCCGATCTTGAGGTTTTTGACCCCGTGGATCAGGCCAACCCAGTTTTCCCCGTGGTGATCCAGATGCACGAATGTTTCCGATCCGGTGATCTCGGTCACGTGCAGCTTGGCACTAAAGGACAGCGCAGTCGGGTTGGGCTTTGACAGCTCCAGATGGTTGGGGCGGAACCCGGCCAGATAATCGCCATCGCCAAGGGTTGCGAATGTGCCGGTGGCAGGGGCGGTTTGACCGTCGCCAAAAGACAGGCTGTCGGCGGATTTACGGACGCTGACGAAATTCATCGGCGGGTCGGAAAATACACGGGCTGTGGTTGCATTGACGGGTTGGCGGTACACGATCGGGGTGCGGTCAAACTGGGTGATCCGGCCTTCCCACATCGCGGCGGTATTGCCGCCGAGCAACAGTGCCTCTTCGGGTTCGGTGGTGGCATAGACAAAGATCGAACCGGCTTGCTCGAATATCTTCGGGATTTCGGCACGCAGTTCTTCGCGCAGTTTATAGTCAAGGTTGGCGAGCGGTTCGTCCAGCAGCACCAGTCCGGCGTCCTTGACCAAAGCGCGGGCAAGGGCGCAACGCTGTTGCTGCCCGCCCGACAATTCCAGCGGTTTACGGCCCAGAAACGGGGTCAGCTTCATCAGTTCGGCAGCATTCAGGACGGCCTGGTCAATCTGGTCTTTCGACTTGCCCAGCAACCGCATCGGGCTGGCGATGTTGTCATAGACCGACATCGACGGATAGTTGATGAACTGTTGATACACCATCGCCACGCCACGGTCTTGCACCCGCATTCCGGTCACGTCCTTGCCGTTCCAGATCACCTTGCCGGTGTTGGGCACATCAAGGCCCGCCATCAACCGCATCAGGGATGTCTTGCCCGCCGAAGTAGGCCCCAGCAGCACGTTCATCGTACCGGCGCGCAGTTCCAAATCCGTGGGGTGGATATGTGTCTTGCCGTTCACGACCTTGGACACACCCTCTAGAACGAGTGACATTAACCTCTCCCTTTTCGCAGCGATTGCTGCGTCTCGCTGGTGGTTTGCGGCGCGTTTTGCGCCATCCAAACATCCAGTTTTTCAATTTCTTGCGCCGTCATGCGCAGCCCCAGTTTCGAGCGCCGCCAGACCACGTCGGTGGCCTTGCGGGCAAATTCATTCTTGATCAGCCAAAGCACTTCCTGCGCGGTCAGCTTGGCCCCGAAATTCTGCCCCAGGTCGGCCTCAAGGGCCGCATCGCCCAATACCTCGAAGGCATCGGTTCCATAGGCCTTGACCAGACGGGTCGCCCAGGCGGGTGTCAGAAACGGGTACCGCGCCGCAAGCCGTGCGGTCAGATCGGCAACACCATCGACCGGAAAATCACCACCGGGCAGGGGCACGCCGGCAGTCCACGGCCCCGTGATTTCGGGGAAATACGGCGTGATTTTTTCAAGCGCGGTTTCCGCCAGCCTGCGGTAGGTTGTGATCTTGCCGCCAAAGACATTCAGCATCGGCGCGCCTGCGGTTTCATTTACCTTGAGCACATAATCGCGCGTGGCCGCCGTCGCCGATGTCGCCCCGTCATCATACAAGGGGCGCACGCCCGAATAGGTCCAGATAATGTCGTCGGTCGTTACGGGTTTCTTGAAATAGCTGGACGCGAAATTGGCGAGATAGGATTGTTCTTCGGGGGTGCATACCGGCTTGGTGCCGACATCGGTGTGTTCGGCGTCGGTGGTGCCGATCAGGGTGAAATCAGTCTCGTAGGGGATGGTGAAAATGATCCGCCCGTCTTCGCCTTGGAAGAAATAGCATTTGTCGTGGTCATAGAGCTTTGGCACCACGATGTGACTGCCGCGCACCAGACGCACCCCTTCGGTGGAATTGATCCGCACGGTGTTGCGAATGACGTCTTCGACCCAAGGGCCGCCAGCGTTCACCAACATCCGCGCGCGCACCACACGGGTTTCGCCATCCCCTTGGGGGGCCAGCGTGACGTGCCAGATGCCCTTTTTCTGTTCGGCTGACGCCACTTTGGTTTGGACATTGATCCGGGCACCGCGGGCTTGGGCGTCGCGGGCGTTCAGAACGACCAAGCGGCTGTCTTCGATCCAGCAGTCGGAATATTCATAGGCCTTTTCAAAGCGGTCCTGCAGCGGGGCCCCTTCGGGCGTGCCGCGCAGATCGAGCGACGTCGTGCCCTTGAGGATCTTTCGGCCGCCCAGATTGTCATACATGAACAGACCCAGCCGGATCAGCCAGGCAGGTCTGCGCCCTTTCATCCACGGCATCACGACATTGAGCAGTTTCGATGTGGGGGTGTCGCCCTCGAAGCGCATATCGCGGTGATAGGGCAGGACAAAGCGCATCGGCCACGAGATATGCGGCATGGCGCGCAACAGGGTTTCGCGTTCGATCAGCGCTTCGCGGACAAGGCGGATTTCCCAATATTCAAGATAGCGCAGCCCGCCGTGAAACAGCTTGGTCGAGGCAGATGACGTCGCCGAAGCCAGATCGTTCATCTCGGCCAGTTCAACACTCAGCCCACGGCCTACAGCGTCACGGGCGATACCGCATCCATTGATGCCACCGCCAATGACGAACAGATCGACCACGTCATGATGTTCGTGCTGGCTCAATGAAGCCCCCCCCGCATTCATTTTGCGTCGCAGCCTCCCAGCGTGCGATTGGCCACAAAGGAACACCTAAACCCGATAGAACGCAATAACGAATGTTCGTTTTTGTTCCTTTTTGCAGAACATGCTGGAAACAGGCGATTTTTCGGAAGGTTTATTTTCTGTCTTGGGCGGTTTGTTCGGATTTGCGACGATTCGAGCACTTGACGCTCGGGCAAGACTGCTGATTGTTGCAGGGGCGGCGCATTTGGCAGGGTAGGGCCTTGGCCGCAGGATCCGGCTGGTACCAAGGAGGGGGCGATGGTCTCGAACTTCAGGCAAAAAGAGATACTCGAGCTTGCGCGCAAGGACGGCAAGGTCATGGTCGACGACCTTGCCCAGCACTACGAGGTGACGGTGCAGACCATTCGCCGTGATCTGTCCGATCTGGCCGAAACCGGTCAGCTTGAGCGGGTGCACGGCGGCGCAGTGGTGCCCTCGGGTGTGGTCAACATCATTTACGAAGAACGGCGGCGGCTGAACGATGCGGGCAAAAAGGCCATCGGTGTCAAATGCGCCCAAGCCATCCCCGAGGGCGCGTCGGTGTTCATGAACATCGGCACCACGACCGAAGCGGTCGCGCGCGAATTGCTGGATCACGAAAACCTGCTGGTGGTCACGAACAACCTGAACATCGCCAATATTCTGGCCGCCAACCACAGTTGCGAAATCATCCTTGCGGGGGGCGTCTTGCGCCGCGCTGATGGTGGCATTGTCGGGGGGATGACCGTCGATATGGTGAAGCAGTTCAAGTTTGATTACAGCGTTCTGGGCTGTTCGGCGATTGATGCGGATGGGGATCTGCTGGATTTCGACGGTCAGGAGGTCATGGTCAGCAGCACTGCAATCCAGCGGTCGCGCAAGGTCATGGTCGTGGCAGATCACCTCAAGTTCCAGCGCACCGCCCCGCTGACGATCGGGACCTTGGGCGATGCGGATGTGTTGTTCACCGATGGCGCGTTATCGGCTGAACTTATGGCGAATTGCGCGGCATGGGAAACCGATGTGGTGATCGCATAGCGCGCGGTTTGGCTGACACCGAGGCTGGCACCATGAAAGGGCAGGGATGAAGGAACGCGACAACACCGGCTGGATCTTCGTGCTGCCCGCCGTGCTGGTACTGGGCCTTGTGGGGCTGGTGCCGCTGATCACCGTGGTGAACTATTCCTTCTTCGAGATTTTCATTCTGGATGCGCGGTTCTGGATCGGCATGGAATGGTACGAGGCGATCATCGGGTCGGGCCGGTTCTGGGCCAGCTTTGGCCGCAGCACCTTGTTTTCGATGCTGATCCTGAGCGTGCAAATCCCGCTTGGTATCGCCATTGCGCTGTGTATCCCCAGACGCAAGATGTGGGTCGGGATCACCCTTGCCGTGGTGGCGCTGCCGCTGTTGGTGCCGTGGAACATGATCCCGTCGCTGTGGCTGGCGTTGCTGAACCCGGACAGCGGCATTTTGGGGCGCGGGCTGGGGGCTGTCGGGTGGCCTGCGGATTGGAAACTGTCGATCCCGCATACTTGGGCCGTGTTGGTGGCGATGGATGTCTGGCACTGGACCAGCCTTGTGGTGATCTTGTGCTATAGCGCGCTGACGACGATCCCCGCGTCCCATTATCAGGCCGCCGCGATTGACGGGGCGGGCCCTTGGCAGGTGTTTCGTCACATCCAGCTGCCGCAGCTTTATCATGTGTTGCTGATGGCGGTTTTGCTGCGGTTCATGGATTCCTTCATGATCTATACCGAAGCTTTCCCGATCAATGCTGGCGGGCCGGACGGGGCCACGATGTTTCTGGCAGTCGACTTGGGCGAAGAGATCAAGGCCTTCAACTATGGCCCCTCGGCGGCACGGTCGGTGATCTATTTCCTGATCGTGTTGACCGTCGCCTACAGCTTTAGCAAAGCCCAATCCAAGCTTAGCGAGAGGCAAGCGGCATGACGGGCACCACAGGTCTGATACGCATCGTCAAAGCCGCCTTGTTGCTGGCCTTTGTGGTCTTTGTCAGCCTGCCGCTGGTGCAGATGACGATGATCAGCTTTGTCGCCACGCTTGGGCACCCCGATGCCGAACTGGGGGCGTTCACCCTGCGCAATTACCGTGGCATTTTCACCGACCCGAACCTGCGGTCGGCTTTCGCCAATTCCATCGCCTATGTTGTGATCAATATTTGCATCACCGTGCCGGTGGCGATCCCTGCCGCCTATGCGTTTTCGCGCCTGTCCTTTGTGGGGGACAAGCACTTGTTTCTGGCGTTCATCGCATTTCGCATCACCCCGCCCGTGGTGTTGACCCTGCCGATCTTCCAGCTGTTTTCATCGCTCGGGATTGTGAATTCCGTCTTTGGCATCGCGCTGGCGCATTGCCTGTTCAACCTGCCGATTTCGATCTGGATCTTGCAGGGGTTCATATCGGCAGTCCCAAGGGAAATGGACGAAACCGCCTTTCTTGACGGCTATTCGCGCCGTCGGTTTATCTGGAAGATCCTGCTGCCCCTGATCGCGCCGGGCATCGCGGTGACGGCATTCTTTTGCTTTATGTTCTCGTGGGTCGAGGTCGTGTTCGCCCGCATCCTGACCACCACAAACGGCAAGCCGATTTCGATGGCGCTGAACGCCTTGTTCGGGTTTCAGACCGATATCGGGTTGGTGATGGCGGTCACGGTCGCGTCGATGCTGCCGGGGGCCGCGCTGCTGTTTGCGATGCGCAGCCACCTGTCACGCGGGTTCAAGATCGGGCAGGTCTGACGTTCAGGTGATCACATCAGGCGTGGTCCGGCCAATGGTCGCGGCCATGTCGCTGACGTCCTGAGCGGCGGCCCAAACATCGGCAAGGGCCGCTTGGGTGTCCAGCGTGATGTCGCCATCAGCCCCTGAATACTGCTCAAGATACAGGCGGATGGTAGCCCCTTCGGTACCCGTACCAGACAGACGGAAAACCGCGCGCGCACCGCCCTCAAAGCCGATCCGCACCCCTTGGTTTTTGCTGACGGACCCGTCGACCGGATCAAGATACGAAAACTCGTCAGCGGTTTTCACCGTCAATCCGGCCAGTGTTTTTCCCGCCAGATCAGGCAGTTTCGCGCGCAGGTTTTCCATCAGACGGTTGGCCTTGTCCGACGCGACTGCCTCGAAATCATAGCGCGAGTAATAGTCGCGCCCGTAGGTCTGCCAGTGCTGCGTTAGAATGTCGGCGACCGATTGCTTGCGCACGGCCAGAATATTCAGCCACAACAGCACGGCCCACAACCCGTCTTTCTCGCGCACATGGTTTGACCCGGTACCGGCGCTTTCCTCGCCGCACAGGGTAACCTTGCCGGCGTCCAGAAGGTTGCCAAAGAACTTCCAGCCGGTGGGGGTCTCGTAGGCTGCGATGCCCAGCTTTTCGGCGACACGGTCGCTGGCGGCACTGGTGGGCATCGACCGCGCGATCCCTGCCAAACCGTCGCGATAGGCGGGGGCCAGATGCGCGTTGGCCGCCAGAACGGCAAGGCTGTCGGACGGTGTCACATAGGCCCCGCGGCCCACAATCATGTTGCGGTCGCCGTCACCGTCGGACGCGGCCCCAAGGTCTGGCGCATGTTCGGACATCATCAAATCCATCAGCGATTTTGCCCAGATCGGGTTGGGGTCCGGATGGCCTTTGCCAAAGTCCTCAAGCGGGATGCCGTTGACCACAGTGCCTGCGGGTGCCCCCAAACTGCCTTCGAGAATGGCCGTGGCATAGGGGCCTGTGACCGCATGCATGGCGTCAAACTGCATGGTGAACCCACCGGCGAACAAGGCGCGGATCGCGTCGAAATCAAACAGATCGGCCATCAGCGCCTGATAGCTTTCGACCGGATCAACCACGCGGATCACCATATCGCCCTGTCGGGTTTCGCCCAACTGGCCAAGGTCCACATCGTCAAAATCGGCGATCTTGTAGCGGCTGATGGTTTGGGTGATCTCGTATATCTGCGCGGTCAGTTTTTCAGGGGCAGGGCCGCCGTTGCTGGCGTTAAACTTGACGCCGAAATCCTCGTCGATGCCGCCGGGGTTATGGCTGGCCGACAGAATGAAGCCGCCATTGGTCTTGTTCAGCCGGATCAGATGCGACACGGCGGGCGTGGACAAGATACCGTTTTGTCCGACGATCACTTCGGAGGCACCATTGGCTGCGGCCATTTTCAGGATCGTCTGGATGGCCTGCTTGTTGAAATAACGACCATCACCGCCCAGAATGAGCCGCCCCCCGGCACCGCCGCCGATGGCATCAAAGGTCGCCTGAATGAAATTCTCAAGGTAGTTCGGTTCCATAAAGACGCGGGTTTTCTTGCGCAGACCAGATGTGCCGGGAAGCTGCCCTGCAATAGGTGTTGTCGGGGTGATCTGGCTGGTCATCGTGGTCTTCCTAGGCTTGGCAAATTCTGCCCCCTACTGCGCATCAGACCAGCAGCGCCGTCAAGGCGTGTCTTGGGGTTAAATTGGATGGTTTGTGGGAAATGGCTTTGTTTTGCCAATCGTGACGGGCCCGTGTTGCGGCTTTTCATCCCCCCGCAGAACCCGCACGTGGACGTTTTCGCGCCGATCACCTAATAGTCCCCTTAAAGGGCCGTTTTGCGCGGTCCCTCGATGCTGGAAATATGGGCTGCCAAGGGCGCATGAGCGATCAAAAGACGCGAGAATATGCCGGAACTGTCTGAAAACCCGAACGCTGCAAACACACCGCGGTCCCCGCCGATCAGGAGCAGCGCCTTTGTCACAAGGGCCGCGCGCCCGTCTGTGGCACCCATGATAGATTGAATGGCTTCGTCATTAAATTCATTCAGTTGAGGGGCGTTGTCTGCGCTATGTGTGCAACGTGAAATCGCGCTTCTAGCGCGCTTTGTCGGGCTTTTGACGGTTGCGAGGGATTGGTTGAACAGACGCGCGTTGGAAGCCGAACGGCTTAGGGAGCGCACCAACCCCGCAGGCGGGGGGGGGGGGGGGGGGGGTTGCCGGCGGGGGGGCGGGAGGGGGGGGGGGCCGGCCCCCCCCGGGGGGGGGGGGGGGGGGGGAGGTTGGCTTGCTGCTGGGGCGTCAGCAGCCCTTTCTTGCCGACCTCGGATCACATTTTGATGATCGACTAATCTGGTGACCAGTAAAAGCGGACCTTGTCTGCGCGCGCGGCGAATGTCTCGGATGCAGGGCAAAGTACCAATGCGTCGGACACGTTGTGAAAATATGGCACCGCAAGGCAGATACTTCTAGCAACACCTAAATGACCGTCACGCTTTTGATCACGCAGGACGATAGTTTCTTAAATTGTTATCAAACTGACTGGTCTAGCGATTATTTGAAGGCCTCTGGGTTGTCGAAACGGAGTTGTTCCGACGCCCAGTGACATAAATGCGCCCAACCCTAATCTTCGTCGTCAGCGGGTGGCAGATCATCGTCTGGTGGCGGCTGGTCCTCTGGAGGTACGGGTTTGCCGTAAAGGCCCATTTCCCAGTTCTTGTAAATCATATAACCAAAGGAACTAACCACGACAACTGCGACCAATGCAATACCCAGAGTGAATAGCGTATCCTCATTGTCACCGCCGCGACCTGCGCTCGTGGGGAAGTTATTGGGAGTTCTGGCAGGAAGCCTCCGCCCTTCCAAATAGGCAAGTTCCCTTGATCCGATACTGTTTATCCCAGGTGCCCGTGCGTTGACATACCTTGATATGTAATCACCTGCGCCATTCCCCACACTCCCCAAGCGTGCATCTGCTGCGCCGCTTTTGGGGTCAATACGCCACCAAGCCGCAACAGGTGTTGTATCCGTTGGGACACCAAAAATCAGATAGCCGGCGTCAAGGTCATCCTGCGCAGATTTTTCCGCCAGATTGATGACGTCTTCCGGCGTCAAACGTGAAAGTGCGCCGTTCAGAACAAGGCTTGTCGAGGCTACGGCTTGAACGGCATCAACTTCATTGCCGCGTGAGGCGATTTGAACCTCGGTTTCGATTGCTGACCGTACTGCCGCGTTCCAAAGTCGCAATGCCGCGATTTCCTTGGGATTTGGCGTCCGCGACGATGACGCAAGGTCGATGCCATCGATTGTCCAGTCGCTCCACGTGCTGAATGTTTCGGAACTTTTGGGAACGACGCCCCACGTCATGACGTTCGCATGCCCTGAAAACACACAGATGGAACCGTCGGCCGATTGCAGGTCACGGGTCGCCCGTTCCGCGCCGATTGCGATGCCCTGCGCACGCGTCCAGGCAAGCCAGGCCAATGTCTCGGCGCGGATTGTCCCGTCCTCGATGTTGCTGATGATTTGGGCCCGTGAAGCCATGGCGAACTCAAGCTGATCGGCAAATTCGGACGGGTCCAGTCCACCATGAGATACAGTGATATGGCGCACGCCTTCAAGTTCTTGTGCATAGCGCAGGCCTTTTTGCGGCAACCGAACTGCTTCTGCAGGTATAGACGCGGACCGCCTCGTTTGCGCGGAAAGCAGGTCAATCACGGCACGGCGCGCGGTCCGTGTTTCTCCCCCGGGGGCGGTTGACCGAATATCAATCCAAACAGCGGTAACGGGGCTTTCTTCATTGCCAACACTCAGTCCGCCCGAAGCGGAGGCGCCCGGTTGTGCAAAGTCCCGGCCGATTTCGGGTTGCCAATTCAAAATGAAAACTGGCTTGACCCGCTGTGCCAAATCGATTGCATCACCAAGCTTGTCGGCCAGCACACCTGCCAGACCCGCACCTGCCGGCATGAAACCAATCTGAATTGGCATCCCGACAGTATCTCGGACAACAAAGTCCTTTGTGAGAACTGATTGTTCCCGAAGATGTCCGTCCGTGAGGGTTTCAGTCACGACAGCAATCGTCACCATATGCGGATCGGCACCACCCTGTGACAGTGCGGCAGGCTGCGTGAACGCATCCCCCGCCACCATATCGGCAACTGACGGATCAAGGTCGCGCCAACCATCCGGGCCCCGGTATTGCACCCAGTAATGCTTGGTTCCGAAATTGTTGGAAAACGCGGCGGATGCATCGATGTCGCCCATTGCCGCGTCCAGCAAAGAACGATAATCGCGCTGCGCTCGCTTGATTGTCGGCTCGGTTGCTTCGGATGTAAGCCCCAGAAGCTGGGGAATATGAGGGTCTGACGTCAGTGATATCGCACAAACTCCGCTGCGCAAACGATCCGCGATTTCATCAGTCATCGGCGCTTCGGCGATCCGGGCATCAAGCCCCATTTTGCGCAGCAGCACCATTAACAATTCGGACTTGTCTTGCAGGCTCCCACCAGAGGCCGCGATGACCGAGGAGGGCGCGCGCAACGATCCTGCGTAGGGCTCCGTTCGAATTCTATCGCGCACATACATGAACGCAGCTTCGGGATCAGTTCCGAATTGCAGTGCCAGCTGATCGAGCGAAAGCAGCGTCAAGCCGTAACCGTCAATCATATTGATCAACGGATCGCGTTCATCGTCGCTTATCGCGGCATCTGAGGGCACTTCGGTGGGCAAAGGTGATGTGGCAACGCTGCTCGTCGGCGGTCGCAGCCACTCGGCCGGCCCCGTGCCCGCCGCTGCGACGCTTGGAAAGATCGCTTGATTAAAAACGATACCGACCGATACGGTGCAAGTGATTACTTTCGATAAGACCCCCCGTTTTGACGAGAACCACATTCTTATGAACCGTTTGGTCTGAGTACCACAAAAAAATTTAGGGGAGGCCATTGTGAAAATACCTTTTCTAAAATTCTTGTCGATAACAATTCTTTTCCAACTATCCTACGCTAAGCCTGCCGCATCCGATATCCAAGACAATTTGACGCTGGTTGGCATTCCGACAATTGCGCCCAATTTGGCCGAATTATCAGGCGACTTATCAGATGGGATGCAAGACCTGTGGCTTTTCACCGTCTCTCCGGATGATGCCTTGTCGCTTTTTTCGGCGCGCGTTGACGGGCTTGGGGATACGGGCGGTGCCATCGGTTTCATTGGCATCGAACGGAATGACGCAGACGAGGTGACGCGTCGCACGGACGTTTCACAGTCGGGCGCTGCGCCAAGCACGCGTGACGACGTATCGGCGCAGATCGGGCCGCTCATGTTGGAGGCAGGCGAATATATTCTGGGCGTCACGCCATTGATTGCGGGACAAGGGAACTATCGACTGCGGTTCGAAACCCAAAATGCGACCCAAACAACCACTGAGAACACGGGTTTGGCTGTCGGGCTTTGGCAGGGAGAGGTTTCTGATGACGCAGCCTGCTTCGCACTGCCCGACGGCGCTGCTGATTTGGCAGTCTGGGCACCCAAAGGCGCGGCCCTTACGGTCTGGATACAGGATATTGCGGGCGTCAAACATCTGCGCGCCAAAGCTGCACCTGTTTGGCAGGTCAGCGGGATCATTGTGGATAGCTATCAGCTTTGCTTCTCCGGGGCACCGGGCACGCCTTGGGTCGCACAATTGGCCCTGGCCGCCAAACCGGAGTCAGCAAGCGAACCTGATGATACGCCAGACATGCCACGGGCACTGCCCAACGGCGGCACAGTTTCTGGCCAAATTGATGCGCGCGGATCGCAGCGTGACACAGATACCTTTATGCTTCCTGCTGGTCCCGCCAGTTACCGGCTGCTGCTGACGGCACATGAGAGGCAGAAAATCGACTATGAGCTGCGCACCACTGCGGGCACATCTGTCAAGTCAGGGAGTGCCAGAAGCGCAGCGGACATCGCGCCAATCGTCGCAAAGGAGGACCTCGTTCTTTCGTTATCGGGAGACGCGGGCACGAAATACGAAATTTCATATTTTCCCTATCCAACTCCGCAGGACGGCGAGAAAATCGAACCAAATGACACGCTGGCAACGGCCACCATTTGGCCCCTGCAGACCCCCGCTACCGGAAACCTTATTAATGATGACAGTGATTTCTTTCAATTCCATCTGGATGACCCCGCCCAGTTATGGCGGCTGCAAGCGGACGGTGCGGGTGTCCGCCGCTTCACCGTCTATGATGTTTCCAATGAAGTGATCGCTGAGCGGCACGGCAACAACACCGATCTGCAAAGAATTTCCAACCTCTATATGATCCCCGGGCGCTACACCGTGAAAGTCGAAGGTGAGGGGCCGTATAGCTTGCGCATTCTTTCGCAAGGTCCGAGGCGCGACGATGTGGAAATCGAGCCGAACGATGATGCCCAGCGACTTGTCATCGGCCAAAGCCTGCGCGGACAACTTGACCCGGGTGATCGGGATGTTTTCAGATTTTCGGTGCGATCGACCGAGTGGTTGAACCTGCGCGTTTCACCGCCGCTTGGGGAAACCATTTCTGTCTATATGCGGGCCGAAGGCGGCGAAGTTTTTCGCAAGCTCTTGACGGGCGGCCAATCCACCATGGATTACACCCGTGCCTATCAGGCCGGTGACTACGAAATCGAGATCAAGACGGCCGGCGGCATTTCCGGACTTGATGACTACGTGATCGCGCTGCGTCCCTCTGACCAACCGTTCGGTCCGCTCAGGGATCGCGAGCCAAACGACTATGCCCATTCTGCGGAAAACTGGCCCGAAGATGGTCGGCTTGTCGGCAGCGTTGGCATCGTGCAGCAGGATCGGGATGCTTATCGGCTCCGCATTGTATCAAAAGGTGCAGACCTGCGATTTTGCGAGCTGCCCGCAGAGATTACAGTCTCTGTCCAGGGAGCAGACGGACGGGATGTCCGTCGAACGTCGCTGGAAAGGACGGACCAAGGGACTTGCCTGGTTTATGATGATTTGGCGAAGGGCGATCACATTGTCTTTCTAGAGCAAAATTCGAAAGGCTCCCGCACCGGAAACCCAACCGACTATGTTATTGCACCAACGGGGCAGGCGGCAGGCGAACAGGGTGCGCCCTTGCCACAAAGCCAGCTTGCGATCACCATTGATGCCGCGCCCCCGGTTCCCAAATCATTTGTCGAAGGGTTCGAACAGCATCTCCCCCTCGCATTTTCGATTGACGGCTATGATGCCTTGGCCTCTTTGTCGGCCACGCTTGCGGCGTCAGAACCCAATTGGGCAATCAGTGCGCTTGAAATTACCGATCAGGGGAATGGCCGTGCCTTGGTCAAAACCGAACTCATCGCGCCACCAGAACTTGGAGAAAGCGAAATAAGGGTTCATCTGGACCTGAAAAACGGGGGTGGTCGCGGCGTTATCTCTCAGGTTTTTGTGCCGACGCCACTTGTTCCCGTGCAATCTCCTAAACGGGCTTTCGCCGTGCCGGAGCCATTGCTTGGCGGTCTGAATATGGCATCTGCGCAACTTGGCGGACGGATTGTGGCACTCGATGGTGGCGACTTGGACGGGCGAGACCCTGACAAGGCGCGCGGCGCAAACGCGCTGATCGACGGGCTTGCAATTGCCAGCGAAGAATTCGGATTCCGGCATGTCGAAAACGGGCCCCTGTTCAACTTTGATCTTGGCGGTGACGATATCGTGCCTTTGGCAGGTCTGCTTTTGACCCCGCGCGGCGCACCGGGTGCCAGCCGGACGTTGAAGGACTTTTTTGTTGAAGCCAGCGCAGACGGTGTCACATTCGCCGAGGTCCTGCGCGCCACGCTGAAGGCTGATCAAGTCGAACAAGGATTTGTTTTTGATCAGACTGTTTCAGCGCGGGCGTTGCGGCTTGTTCCCTTGTCAAGTTGGACGAACGACAACAACAACCTCTCGCCAGTCCGGTTGGGCGAGTTCAAGGCAGTTGCCGTTCCGGGATGGAGCCCGGAGGGCGGGTCGCCCCTGAATATCGCAGATCCTGCTTTCGGTGGTCAGGTCGTTTGGGCCGACCCCGCAGGCCAGATTGGAACGGATTGGGACCGCGAACTGTTATTGGATGGAGATACACGGCCAAGTCTGGTGCGTGATGTTGACCGCATTTCAGCCGTGTTGGGGTTTCATCATTCGCGGGCCGCAAGTGTATTGGCAATCGACTGGACGCTGGACAGCGAAACGATGGCCGCCCCGAATGCCGGCACCACTGATGCGATCACGATCAGTGCAAGCGTTGAAGGTCCTTTGGGTCCCTGGGTGGAGGTCGCAAAATGGACGTCCGCCGGGCAGGGCGGCACCAGAATTGATTTTGCGCAGCCCATTTGGGCGCGGTATCTTCGATTTGACATGTCGACGAAAACCACGGCTGACTATCTCCGTATCCCCGAGCAGATCCGCGTCTGGGAAGCCGCGTCAACATCACGGCTGCCCTCAATTCTGGGCGAATGGGGCGAGTTTTCGCAAGCCTCTGCATATGAGCGCGACAATGCCGTTAGGCCAACTGTGCTTCCGGCCCCCGCAGGCGGTGCGACAGTTGCTTTGGCTGTGGCCCTGGAACAAGACGACAAGGTTGCGTCATCCGTACAGCGCGGGGTGAACGCCGATTGGTGGGGTATCACCCCGCCAGTTGGTGCAGGCGAATTGCGTGTGACGCTTGATACAAAGCAGCAGGGTGGCGCACATCCCAGCCTTTTTGACACCAATGGCAATGTCGTCGCACTCAGGCGCGCCACCGAGGTCGAGGCTGAAGCGCGCGGGTTGCCAATGCCGCTCTATCTTGCACCGATCGATGAAAATCTCCCCTATGATTTGCGGGTAGAAGAGCCGCTTCGCCCGATCGCCATTGTTTGGGACACCAGCGGATCGACGGTGCCTTACAAACCCGCGATGGACCGGGCGCTACGCGATATCGCCTTGTTGGCAAACCCTGATCGGGACCTGATTGGGTTCCTGCCTTTTGGCGGCTCTCTGCTGGGGGGCAGTTTGCTGGGCGACCCGGAGCTCCTTATTCGCAGGTTGGGAAATGAAACCGCCACTGGCGATTCCAGCAATGCAGAGGCTGCCTTGGTGCAGGCGGGTGGTGCACTGAAGGACCTCGATGGTGTGCGTGGCATTATCTTGATTACTGACGCGGCCACAAACAGGGATTTGCCCCTGTGGCAAACCCTAAGCGACGTGCGCCCACGCATTGGTGCGCTGGCCATTCCATCGACGGGCGCGTTTGGCCGCAACCCTGACCGCGAACGCGACCTGATGGAGAATTGGGCCCGCGCAAGCGGTGGCTTCTATCAATACATCTCGACGCAGGCTGATTTCAGCCAAGGGTTCGCGCGTGCCGTAGACAAGATGCGTGGCCCGAAGCCGTATCAAATCAGCATTTCGTTTGGCCCATTTGTGCCAGCGCCTGAAGGAAGCCTGCGTGCGTTTGAGATGCCCGCCGAAGAAAACAGCGACCAACGCACCACTTCCAGTGTTTTGATCTTGATGGATACGTCAGGTTCCATGCTGCAACGTATGGATGGCAAACGCCGCTACCAAATCGCGCAGACGGCACTTGCCCCTCTTGCGCAGCAAGCCAATGCGCGCGGCATTGCGATTGGGTTGCGGCGCTTTGGAATAGCACCCGATGCCTGCGACACAGAACTGCTGGCTCCCATATCACGCAGGTCGCCAAATGAATTCACCGACATGCTTGCTACGATCGTTCCGCAGAACAACGCGCGGACGCCGATCGCGGCCGCACTGGCGCAGGCTGGCGCGGATTTGGCAAATGCCGTAGGTGTCCCGCGTATCGTCATTCTGACAGATGGCGAAGAAACCTGTGAAGGGGACCCGGAACAAGTGATCAGCGACCTCGCTGCGCAAGGCATCGCTGTGCGGATCGACATTGTCGGCTTTGCGATCGACGATCAGGCCTTGTCCGCGACATTCACTGATTGGGCGCGTGTCGGGCGTGGGCAATATATCAACGTGTCAGACAGTGATGCCCTTGAGCGTGCGCTGCTCGACGTCAGTCAAAAACAGTTCCGTGTGCAGGCCGCAGACGGAACCGAGACGATAGGCACCGTTGGCGGCGATGCTCTGCCGTTGGCTGCTGGGCGCTATACAGTTGTTGTCGAGGGGCGCGACGCGCCACTTTCGGTCGATATATTGGCAGGAACAGAAAGTGTGATTGATCTGACCGAGTGACAGGTTTTCTCATGGGTGCGGTATCAAGAGCACCAATCACGTCGGCCGTCATTCACCAACGCGGATCAGATCCAGTGTCACTCCGAATCCCGCTTCGCGTCGATTTGAATCTCAAACCCGTCCGCATCATCGGCAACACGCGTCACAATCTGCGCGCTCTCCAGGCCATTGCCGCTAAACAGCAACCGCTGCTCGAACAACATGCTGGTATCGAGAGCATAGCCAGCATCCGCAAGAACAGTTTGCCATTCCGGGATCATGCCACTTGGGTCGTCAGAAACACTGACAATGAGCAGATTAGTCGACCCGATCGTCATAGTCTGGCTAATGTCATACGGGTCGGGCAGAACGATGCCAGCGGGTACCCAGTCAGGCAGAACTGCATCCTGCGCAGTCGCAAATGCGGGCAAGAGGCAAAGTGCGATGGAAAGTCGAGAGATCATTGTTAATTCCCTAAGTTACAAAGTCGATGTCGGTAGGGCTGATGTTTTCGCATCGATGCAGATGCATCACGCGCGAACCTATCAGCCAAGAAGTCGGTAGTGAGCGCGTCACCTTGCGGCCAGCAGATAAGCCGCGACCTGCGTCGCAACGGCCTTGGTGTCCTCCAATTCCGGGATCTCAACATTGACATGAATGACCATGTAATCGTCTGTGATCAGGGAAAGCTGGTCGCGGGCCTCGGACCAGACAGCTGCCACCCCCAGATACTCTAGGGGCACCGCATCTTTGTAGGTGGAAAGCACGCGGTCAAAATCCTGCGCGCTCTTCGCCTGTGCAAAGATCGTCATGAGCCTGTCGCCATCAGGTTTGCCGCCCATCTGCACGCGCAGGGCATCGGCACTGTCAGGTACACCCCAGATATAGGTGCAGGTCGGGTATGACTTTTTCTCGCACTCTGCGTATTTCAAGGACGCCTCTGCGCCAAAGGGGACCAAAGTCCGCAGGTCGGCTTCTGACATCGGCATCGGGATTTCGTCGGCCACCAACGGTGACCCGAGAAAGAGGAAGGTTGCAAAGCAGGTTTTCGCGCATAATTTCGGATTAAAGTTGATCACCATCTTATCTCCATGTTGCGGCCTGAATGCGTCATGGCCTTGTTCTTAAATAACGTTCAGCGGCTTCCGATATCGCCTTCCCAGACGGGTTTCAGCCGACGTGCGGGATCGGCGAAAACAGTGATGGATGATCCAACCGGCGGCAAATCGGCCAATGCCGCCGTCAGGCTGCGCCCCTCCAGCCCATCAGCGTCACGCCATTGAAAATGGCCGTTAATCTTCTTTTTCCCCTCGGCAACATGATCGGTTACCGTGGCGACCAAGGCGTCCCCAGTCTCGCGCAGCTTGATGCAGGCGCGCGCGCGGGTCACGCTGAAATTAAGGCCAATCATCCCTGCAAGGAACACACCCGCAGCAATCGCCAGCGTCAGCCAGAACCCGCTTGATAGCTTCTCCAGATCGACAGCGTTCGACGTCGGATCAGATGGCAGGTACCAAACGGTGATTGGCCCCCCGTCTTTCTGAGCCCCGTAAAACTCTTCGCTGACGTCTTGAATGCCATTGTTATAGGGGTCTGACGGTGTGGCGAATGTATATGACATACGAAATGTCTTGCTACCGCTCAGTGATTTGCCTCTGGTCGTGGCGTAGTCCGTCATATGCGTGACTTCACCGATGACTTGAACGCCGTCCGCGGCAAACTGCGACGCGGTTTGGTAGGCTGAAACCTTGAAGGCTCCAAGGCCAAGGCCCGCGATGACAAGTATCGCAAAAACCCAGCCTTGCCGGTGCCAGGCAAAGCTGGCCAAAGACCTCTTTTGATAGCTCATTGGTATTTCCTTGCTTACAAAATCAACGGGTCAACGTCACCGCACGCCAGCTTTTCACAGGTATCCCACCGGACACGGCAGAGGTGTGAAATATGCCGTACATCTGGTCAGGGCCAACAACCATCAGTCGCAATGTCATATCTATGTGGACGCCGTCGATGGTCGCCTGAGTATGGCCGATCAGACGCGCAAGTTTTTCGACACCGCACCCCATCAGCATCTCGACCTCTGATGACGACAAAAGCGGCGCGGGGGACCCATCTTTGCTGGCATCCGCCTCAAACTGCCAAGGTGGCTCATCCGCCCAGACGAATGGAATGGGTTGCTGTGCCTCAGGGTGGGTTCCGACCAGTTGGCCACTTGGCAGCATCTCGATGCCCATCGTATCAATATCACTGTCTGCCGGAAATGGCATTGTCATCGGTCCCGCCACGACGAATCCTGAATGGTGCGCAATGTTCCATGCGCCAACATACATAAGGCTGATCTGATCCCAGGCATCCGCTGTGCCATACCGACAGGCGATGTTCGGTTCGGCAGCCACCGGCGAAGCAGATAGGAAGCAAACCGCGAAAAATCCACGCAGCACCATATTCTTAAACATTTTTCAGGTCTTTCTAGGATGGGAAAACTTTGTGCGTTTCGCGTGTGCTTAGCACATTTTGCACAATTGTATGTTGTTTTGTTCCAACGATGTGGCAAGGTCAGGCAGCTGGGATACGCGGACGCGCAAGTTTACCAGACGAAACACGCTTACGATGCTTGCTGTGATTTTTCTTCCATTTCGGCAGAACCGCTATTCCAAGGAATATAAGAATGATGTTCCACATTCTTCGCGCAACCATTGCCACAATCGCGATCGTCATCGGGACTGCTGGCAGCGCGCAAACCGCGACTGACACCATGACGTTCACAATGGACGGATCAGAGGTCGAGTTGCTTGTATCGCCGAGCTTTGCACGTGCGCAGTCGCGTCGGGAAATTTCAAGTGCGGCAGATTACATCGACGAGATCGACGTCATTGGCTATCTTTTGGATGGAAACGCCATCGACAAGCAGGTGATGGTCAGATTTACGGTATGGAATTTACCCAATGAATTGCGCGTCGGAGGGGCCTACTTCCAAATAACAGAGCGTGGTAACGAAGGCGGCTGGACGACGCTTGATCTTGAAGAAAGGGCGGTCGTCATTTTGAACACCTATGAACGAACAGATGCCGGACTTTTGGTTGAAGCAACTTTTTCCGGTTACCCTGATTTTTGGCCAAACATTTACAAAAAGCCGCAAGAGCGTGGTCCGTTCAAAACTGCCAGCGGTCAATTCTCGATTTTCTTTCCTGCGGAATAAATTAATCACAGCCTTTTCCATAAGATGAGCAAAGCCATGACTGTAAAATACATGATCGCAGTACTGATCGCATTCGCCGGTGCGACAACAGCTTCTTCAGAAGGTGAAATAGGATCACCGATGGAAACCTGTGAAAAGGGCGCAATTGTCAAAGACACAATGGGTGCCACCGGCAGGATCATTTCAGAGATGGCGGGCATGTGCCTGGTGACGTTTCCCAACGGCACGGCAAACGTCAATCCAGGTGGCAGCAATATGCATCCGCCTGCGTCATTGATCAGGCGGGCGGCACTGAATGTGGTGGCGGAAAGCGGTGCGATTATCGGAGAATACCAATGCACAAACCCGTCTGACATGTTTCAATTCTATTTTGAACTTGCAGAAAACGGCACGTATACACTGCAAGAAAGTGCCGGAACCTACGAGAATTCGGATCGCAATTCGATCAATTTCATCGATGGCGAACTTGATGGCGCTTCTGGGTGGATGAACCAGGGGACCATGGGGTTAAGGGTCGCAAACAGTAACAACGAGTTGCGCTGCGTTCTCCAACAGTGATTGACTGTGCTGTAGGCTTGGTGCTGCCTATTGCACGACTGCATACACCAAAAAGCTTCGAACGCATTCTTCGCAAGAATGAGACGAAAACGGCTCCATGCGACGGGCTGTAAGTGCTGGTGCGCGGGACCCAAGTCGGCCAAGGCAACACGTTTTCTTGAATTGAACGGCAAGCAGACTTTCGAGGAATTGCAGAATAATTACGTTTTACGATAGTCTTTTGCGTCCTCCGTTGCGCCTAAAAAGGGCCGCTATCGGCAATTGGGTGTGGTGCAGCTGTCCTAAGACAAATGTTCCGGTTTAGCGATCCGCTGGAAGGGCTGAATTAAAGTGACACTATATCAACGGGTTAGGTGGCGTGGTAATGCGGGCGAGGTCAACCGGTTCCGAGGGGATATCGAGCCCGTGCACGGCTGCAGCGTGCGTGATGATCATCCTGATGACACCGATGTCGATGCCAAGCGTCACGGGACCGGCCCCTTTCTTGGCACGCTTGCGACCATATAGATCAGCATCGCGCGATCGATATGGCCGATCCGCTCGTTGCCAAGGCCGTTCTTCAAAGTAGCCAAGGTTGCAGCTTTACTTCTGCGGGGTGGTTTCCCAACCGTGCACATGTCGTCTATACGCAGGTCGACGAGACCGCCAAACGTCGCAAGGCGCGCGGCGGACGACTTGTTCGGTGACAGGCTCTGATCGACACGCGTTTGAGCCTGACGGGCCCATTTATAGGCGTCGCTTGAGCGGTGAAAGGTCTCGCTGGCGTGAGCAACCCTTGCGTCCGATCTGGACCCGGTATCCACCGGAGGGAAGCTTGCTTATAGTGGCCATATCGTGTGCGCTGAGTGTGCAATGAGTCGTCGAAAAGGGGCAAAGCGGGGGATATTGGGGCGTATTCCTGCGTAGCAACTTTGCCCCGCAACAGTTTGAATGTATAAAGAATGCAAATAAATCAACACGCTAGACTTTCTATTGCACCCATGATGGATTGGACCGATCGCCATTGCCGCTATTTGCACCGGCTGATGTCAAAGCAGACTTTGCTTTATACCGAAATGGTGACTTCGCCTGCTTTGGTGCGGGGCGGGGCTTTGCATTTGCTGGATCACAATGCGCAAGAACACCCTTTGGCGCTGCAATTGGGCGGATCGGACCCGGCCGAACTGGCCGAGGCCGCGCGGCTGGGGGCGCAGGCGGGCTATGACGAGATCAACCTCAATGTCGGATGCCCGTCGGACCGTGTGCAATCGGGCTGCTTTGGTGCTGTCTTGATGGAACAGCCCGCGCTGGTGGCCAAATGCGTGGCGGCGATGCGCAGGGCGGTGGATGTCGATGTCACGGTGAAATGCCGCATCGGTGTGGATGATCAGGACCCCGAAACCGTCTTGCCGGAATTTCTGGCGCATATTGTCGGCGCGGGCTGTGAACGGGTCACGATCCATGCGCGCAAAGCCTGGCTCAAGGGGCTAAGCCCCAAGGAAAACCGCGATATTCCGCCGCTTGATTATGACCTTGTCCACCGGATGAAGGGGCTTTTCTCGAACCTGCATATTTCGGTGAACGGCGGCATTACATCGCTGGATCAGGCCGAGACGTTTCTGGACGGAGGTCTGGACGGTGTGATGATCGGGCGCAGCGCCTATCACAGCCCCGCGGATATCCTGTGTCAGGCAGACCGGCGCATCTATGGTATGGGCGAAGACACCACCGCCGAGGCGGCTGTCGCACAGATGCTACCCTATATTGATGCCCATATCGACGGGGGCGGACGCCTGAACCAGATCACCCGCCATATGATGGGGCTTTTTGCGGGCTGGCCCGGCGCGCGGGTCTGGCGGCGCATGCTGTCTGAAAACGCATCAGGCCCAGATGCGGACCGTCAGGTTTTGATTGATGCGCTAGATGCAATGCAAACGCTGGCAGAGGCGCAAAAAGCGGTGTAGCACAAAGGCCAATCTTTTGAGGAGCCAGCGCCATGCCCGATACATCCCTTTTGATCCAAATGATCGTGCTGATCATGTTTATCGGGGCCTTTGCGGGGGTTCTGGCCGGGCTGTTGGGCGTGGGCGGTGGCATCGTTCTGGTGCCCGCATTCTTCTATGCGTTCCAAACTCTGGGCTATGACGGGCCGCAGTTGATGCAAATGTGTCTGGCAACGTCGCTGGCGACGATCATCGTCACCTCGCTTCGGTCGGTGCACAGCCACAACAAGAAAGGTGCCGTTGACTGGGACAACCTGAAGACATGGGCACCGGGCATTGTGATCGGGGCCGTGATCGGGATGCTGACCGTTGCCCAGTTGCGCACCTCGGTGTTGCAGGGGATTTTCGGCGGTCTGGCCCTGATTGTTGGGTTTTATATGGCGTTTGGCCGGTCTGAATGGCGCTTGGGGCAGGCGATGCCAAAGGGCATGGGCCGCGCGGCGCTGTCGCCCTCTGTCGGGTTTCTGTCGGTGCTGATGGGGATCGGCGGCGGAAGCTTTGGGGTGCCGCTGATGAGCCTGTTCAATGTCCCGATCCACCGCGCGGTCGCGACCGCAGCGGGATTCGGCGTTTTGATCGCTGTGCCGTCAGTGATCGGCTTTCTGATGGTTGCGTCACCTGAAAACAGCCCGCCCCTGACCATCGGCGCAGTCAACCTGCCGACCTTTGTCATCGTGATTGCAATGACCCTGATCACCACGCCCTTGGGGGTCAAACTGGCCCATGCGATGGACCCAAAGCCGCTCAAGCGGGTGTTTGCAGTGTTCTTGATTCTCGTGGCGCTGAACATGTTGCGCAAATCACTGGGTTTCTGATCTGCGGTCCTGCATCTGATGCCCTTCACAGCGCAGGGCTGCCCAAACTCCGGGCTGTTGTGCCAAATTTCGAAACAATGCCCGGCATTGGTTCACAATTACGCGTAAATTCCTCAGTTCTGCCCCAATCTCGCCTTAACTTGGGGGTTAGTTAAGAAAATCGGAAGCTAGAAATCCGACAGATGAGCCACGAGACAGAATCAGCGTGGCTCTTGATTGAGAGACAGAGCAATGACAGCGAAACTTGACACCAGAGGCGCAAATGTAATCGCCTTTACGCCAAAGGCCCCGGTATGCGGCGCTTGGACAGTGGCACAGCATTTTCAGGCGTCAGGCCATGTTGTTCCGGCAAATGACAACTATGGCCCCTACAAATGCGAAGGCGCACAAACCAGTGAACTGTTGCTGGAATTCCTGTACGGCGTCGCGCAGTAACCGACCTAATCTTGCTGTCTGGCCAGTTTAGCGGCCCGACCACCGCGCCGTTTTGAATGCGCGCCCGCCCGCGAGGGCAGTTCAGCCATCACCTGACGCCGTGCCTGCGGTGTCATCCGCGACCAGCCGCCAATTTCGTCGATGGACCGCAAACAGCCCGTGCACAGCCGCGTTTCGGGATGCACGACGCACAGCTTGATGCAGGGGCTCTCGATCTCGTCCCGTTTCCAGATATTATCCGTCACCGCATGTCTCCTTGGCTGCGCAAGACGCGCAAACGGTCCAGTACACCTTGCAGAATATACCCCGCCGCCACGTGATCGATCACCTCGGCGCGACGTTTGCGTGACGTATCCGCCTCCAGCAGCGCACGTTCTGCGGCAACAGTACTAAGCCGTTCATCCCAAAAGCCGATCGGGATATCGCCCAGCTTGTCGAAATTGCGCGCAAAGGCGCGGGTCGACTGGCAGCGTGGCCCCTCTGATCCGTCCATATTGCGCGGCAACCCAAGGATCAGCCCGCCAATGCGCCGGTCTGCGATGATCTCGGACAGGCGGGCGGCATCAAGGCCGAACTTCTTGCGTCTGACGGTTTCAAGCGGGGTCGCGACGGATAAAAAGCTGTCGGTCACCGCAACGCCGATGGTTTTCTCGCCCAGATCAAGCCCGATCAGGGCCTGCATGGGGGGCAGTGCTGCGGCGAACTCTGTGATGTCTTCGTAAATCATTGTGCAAGATTCGCCCGTTCGCCGGCGCGTTTGATCACGTCCGTTGCGGTTGGATCGTCGGCAAACACCTCGATCGCGTTGTCATAGATCGCCTGCGCGCGGTCGGTCTGACCCAAAACGCCAAGGCTGGAAATCAGCCGCGCCCAATCCTCGACGGGCCCACCTTGGGTGGCCAGCCGCTCTGACAGACCTTCGACCATAGACCCGATCATCTCCATCCGTTCGGCGGGGGTCATGTCTTGGGCTGCCTCAATATCGTCCTTGGACGGGCCGGGCAGGGCACTGCCGCCTATGTCGGGAATGGTGTAATCGACACCCGCCAGATCAGCGACGGGTTTGATTTGTCCCAAAATCGGTTCGATCCACGGCGCATCCGCAGGCCCGCGGCGCAACAACCCGTCCCAGATCCGGAACCCCTGATCCGGACGCCCGGTCTGGATCAACATCAACCCCCAATAATAGCTGGCAGTCCCGTTTTCCGCATCGCGGGTCAGCACGGCGCGCAAGACAGCTTCGGCTTCGGGCGACACATATCCCCCCGCAGCCATGATCAACAGCTCGCCATAATTCACGACCTCTTCGGTCGTCGCATCGGGGCCCTTCAAACGCACCACAGCAGATTGCGCATCAGCCGCAGCCGAGAAATTGCCCACCCGCGCTTCGTTTTGCGCCAGCAATGTCTGGCCTTGCACATCATTGGGCCGCTTTGCCACGGTTTCACGCAATTGCGTCAGCAAGGCTTGGTATTCCGGGCTCAGCTCCGGTGCTACCGTTACCTCGGGCATGCCCGCGATGGCATCGGCCTGACTGGGGCGGGTTTCGCGCAGGGTCTTCGCAAAGGCGATGCGGTCCTTGAGCGCCAGATCACCGTAGCCCGGTGCGCCCAGTCTGGAATACATAAACAAACTGCCCCCGACCAGCGCCAGCGCAATCACGGCCATCAGCGGTTTTGAGGGTGCCCCCCCGGCCTGCATCTGCGCCACGCGACTGGTATCTGCCGCCAGAATCCGCCGCGAGATTTCAGTCTTGGCGCGTGCCGCGTCTTCGGTTGAAAGAACACCGCGGGCCACTTCGCGTTCCACCTCGGCCAGCTGGTCGCGGTACACTTGCAGGTCGTGTTCACCCCGTGTCGGTCCCGGTACCGTCGCCCCCCGCCACAAGGCGCGGGTCAGCAAAACGGTTACAAGCACGGCACCAGCAGCGGCAATGATCCAAAAGTTCATGAGGGTAGGGTCCATTCATTCAGTCGGACGCACATCTAAACCGTGTTGGGCTGCGACAAAAGAGGCCATATTGCAGCACCCTGTTCAATGATTTGTCCGATTGCAGGGTATGTCGTAAAACTGATACATAATGCCGCGCAGGGTATCCTCTTTTTTGCCTGCTCACCCAGAAAGAACTCAACTGCGCGCAAGCGTGCGAATCCATGCCGGGGACCGTCTTTATGAAGAAGTATTCAGCCTTTGCCATCGCCCGCGAAGCGTTGCGCCACCATACAGGATGGACACGGGCATGGCGCGATGCGCAGCCCAAGAAACGCTATGACGTGATCATCATCGGGGCGGGCGGGCACGGGCTGGCCACGGCCTATTATCTGGGCAAGAACTTTGGCATCACCAATGTCGCGATCCTTGAAAAGGGCTGGCTGGGCGGCGGCAACACGGGGCGCAACACGACGATCATCCGCTCCAACTATCTGCAAGACCCCTCAGCGGCGATCTACGAAAAGGCCCGCAGTCTGTACGAAACCATGAGCCAGGATTTGAACTATAACGTCATGTTCTCGCCGCGTGGGGTGATCATGCTGGCACAAACCCATCACGAGGCACGCGGCTATCAACGCACCGCCCACGCCAATGCGCTGCAAGGCGTGAAGACAGAATTCATCGGCCCCGAAAAGGTCAAGGAACTGGTCCCGATCATCAATATCAACGGCCCGCGCTATCCCGTCTTGGGCGGGCTATGGCAGGCCCGCGGCGGCACGGCACGCCACGATGCGGTGGCCTGGGGCTATGCGCGGGCGTGTTCCGACATGGGCATGGACGTGATCCAGAAATGCGAAGTCACCGGCATCCGTTCCCAGGGCGGCAAGGTCGTGGGCGTTTCCACCAACCGCGGCGATATCGATTGCGATAAACTGGGCATGGTGGTCGCGGGCCATTCCGGCCATCTGGCGGATATGGCGGGCTTCCGGCTGCCGATCGAATCCGTTTCGCTTCAGGCGCTGGTGTCCGAGCCGATCAAACCTTGCATGGATGTGGTCGTGATGGCCAACACGGTGCATGGCTATATGTCGCAATCTGACAAAGGCGAGATGGTCATCGGCGGCGGCACCGACGGCTATAACAACTACACCCAACGCGGGTCTTTCCATCATATCGAGGAAACCGTGCGCGCGTTGATCGAAACCTTCCCGATGGTCTCGCGCCTCAAGATGTTGCGGCAATGGGGCGGCATCGTGGATGTGACGGGCGACCGCTCGCCGATCCTCAGCAAAACCCCGGTCGAGGGCGTGTTCATCAACTGCGGCTGGGGCACCGGCGGCTTCAAGGCGATCCCGGGCTCGGGCTGGGCGATGGCCGAACTGATGGCCAAAGGCCGCTCGCCGCTGACGGATGCTTTCGGATTGAACCGCTTTCAAGAAGGCCGGTTCATCGATGAATCCGTCGCAGCAGGGGTTGCGCACTGATGAAACGCGTACCCGTTGCTGACCTACTTGGCTGGACCGGAATATTGATGTGGTTTCTCACATCTATTTATCTAGCAAAAACGGGAAACGGCGACCTGTTTGCGCGGATGGGATCGGTCTCAGTTGCACTTGCGCTAATCTATTTCGGATTGCTTTCTCGTCCTATGGCGGCACCGTATGGGTATCACAAACAAAACGCTTTGAACGCTAAAATACAGGACAAAAATAGTAGAGGTGTTGGCTTAGCACTGGCAAGAACAACGCTCCTTGCACATTCTTTTAAAGTATTAGCTAAATCTAAGGATAAAGAACTTTCTCCAGAAATTGAAAGCATGCTTGGACCGCTTGACCATGCGAAAGCGGTTGTCGCACGAGACGAACTGGCTGAACATCTGTCTTTCGTTCAAAAGATCGATGCCGGTGAAAGTCAAGCGGAGTACCTCGACGCTTCCGCAAATTCGGTGAGTGTAAATCTCAGGCGAACAGAAGTATTCGTTGCATTTGTTGGTACCCTTCAATGGGGTTTTGGTGACTTATTCTTTATGTCGGAGCGTTTGCCATGATAACGTTGATCAACTGCAACTCTAAGGTTCCCGAAGAAAGACTTGACCTTTACGGACGCGAAGAAACGTATCTGATGCGGAATGGTCGATCGGTGTTCTCGCCTCTAATTGCAATTTGTCAGAAATTCCGGAACCATTCCGGCGCTCACGGTGTTGTGTCCTCATACAGATACAGAGTTTATGAAGGACGAGTAAAATGGCTAACCCTGACAACAATCAAGCACCCCACACCACTGTCAACAAAACCAGCGGAACCGGATCGGGCATCATCATCGGCATCCTTGCCGTGCTGGTTATCGGCTTTGGTTTCTTTTTCTTCTCGGGCGGCGATCCGTTGGATAACTCCAGCGATGTCAACGTCACGGTTGAAGGCGCAGGCGATGCTGTCCAAGGTGCTGCAGAAGCCGTCGAAGGCGCTGCAGAAACCGCGACAGGCAACTAAGCCCGCGACACCAAACATTTTTTTACCGACCAAAGTCGATCCCGTCACCGGGGTCGGCTTTTTTGCGTCCCGCGCAACCTTCCCAAGGAGCGTCCCATGCTGATCCTGACCTGTCCCAATTGCGGCATCACCGCCGAAGAAACCGAATTTCACGCAGGCGGCGAAGCACACCTGACCCGTTTTGGCCCCGGTGCCTCGGATGACGATTTTGAGCAATACCTGTTCATGCGCGACAACCCCAAGGGCGTGCATTTCGAACGCTGGCGCCACGTCTATGGCTGCGGCAAGTGGTTCCATGCGGCCCGCGATACCATGACGCTGGAAATCTTTGGTACCTACACGGCCCAGACCAGCACGGTGCCCCAGGATATCATCGACAAAATAACCGACCGCCGCCCCGACTGGCAGCCCCCCGAGACCGCGTAAATGCCGCTGTTTCATTTTGCCAAGAAAACTCCCGCCGGAGGCTCCGACGCCTGCCGCAAACACCAAGGTTTGAACTCATGAGCACCAGAATTGCCACAGGCGGCCGCCTGCTCAACAAATCCAACGCTGTCAATTTTTCGTTCAACGGCAAACAGTTGCGCGGATACGAAGGCGACACGCTGGCCTCGGCACTGCTGGCCAATGACCAGATGCTTGTCGGTCGGTCGTTCAAATATCACCGCCCCCGCGGCATTGTGGCGGCAGGCCCAGAAGAGCCCAACGCGCTGATGAACCTTGGCCGTGGTGGGCAGTTTGAACCCAACCAGCGCGCCACCACGACCGAATTGTTCGACGGTCTGGAGGCCGCGAGTCAGAACCATTGGCCCAGCCTTGAATTCGACGTGGGCGCGATCAACAAACATCTGTCGCGGTTCCTGCCTGCGGGATTTTACTACAAGATGTTCATCCATCCGCGCCCGTTCTGGAAGCACGTGTATGAACCGATCATCCGCCATTCCGCCGGTCTGGGCAAAGCGCCGAAAGAAAAAGACGCCGATAGCTACGAACATTTCCACGCCTTTTGCGATGTGCTGGTCATTGGCGGCGGTGTCGCGGGGCTAGAGGCCGCGCGCACCGCAGCGCTGGCCGGTGCCAAGGTGATCTTGCTGGAACAAACCGCCCATTGGGGCGGCCGTGCCCCCGTCGATGGTGGCACGGTCGAAGGCGCTTCGGTGGCGTCCCACATTGACGCGCTGGTCAGCGCCTTGTCGGGTATGGAAAACGTCCACATGCGCACCCGCGTGATGGGGGCAGGGGTCTATGATCACGGCTATGTGCTGGGCTATGAAAGCCTGAAAGACCACGCGCCTGCGGCCCAAGGGCCACGCCATCGTTTGTGGCGCATCCGTGCGGGGCATATCATCACGGCAACCGGCGCGATCGAGCGGCCTTTGTCCTTTGCGGGCAATGACATACCGGGCGTGATGCTGGCGGCTGCGGCACGTGATTATCTGGTCAATTTTGGTGTCTCTGTTGGCGATCGCACGGTTGTTGTCACCAATAACGACGATGCTTACCGAACGGCCATCGCCTTGGTCGAAGCAGGTCTGACAGTGCCCGCGATCCTTGACGCCCGTGTACTGCCCGAAGATTCCGCCCTGATGGCGCGGGCCAAAGCCTTGGGCATTCGCGTCATGATGGGCCACGCGGTGTCGTCGGTCAAAGGCGGCAAGCGTGTGACGGCTGTGACTGTGTGCAGCCAGGCGGGCGAAGGCGCGGTGTTGGAAACCATCGAATGTGATGCGGTTGCCATGTCCGGTGGCTGGTCGCCCGTGGTGCATCTGTGGTCCCATTGCGGCGGCAAGCTGGTGTGGGACACAAACCTTGCCACGTTCCGCCCCGATGTGAACCACCCGCCGATCGGTGTGGATGGTCTGGGGTTTGTGACAGCGGCGGGTGCTGCGGCGGGCTTCTTCGGGCTGGATGACATCCTGCACGATGCCCATGCCGCGGCAGATGGTGTTGTCACCACTTTGGGCTTCAAGCTGCCCGTTGATGCCGTGTCGCCAAATGCGGACCGCCAAGAGGAATCCCCCCTGGCCCCGGTCTGGATGATGCCCCACGGTGCCAACGTCAAACTGCGCGAAAAGACGTGGCTGGATTATCAGAACGACGTCAAGGTTTCCGATGTCCGTCTGGCCGCCCAGGAAGGGTTCGTCAGCGTCGAACATACCAAACGCTACACCACCCTTGGCATGGCCACGGATCAGGGAAAGCTCAGCAATATCAACGGTCTTGCGACCCTTGCGGGGGCCTTGGACGCCGATATTCCGACTGTGGGCACGACCACCTTCCGCCCACCGTATCACCCCATTTCCATGGGGGCGATCGGCGGCGAGGCGCGCGGTGATGTGTTCCAGCCGCTGCGCCGCACGCCCATGCACGCCTGGCACGAGGCCAACGGTGCCGAATGGGAACCTGTCGGCCATTGGCGCAGACCCTATTCCTATAGCCGCCCCGGCGAGACGACCCATGACGCCGTCATGCGCGAAGTCACCAACACCCGCACCAATATGGGCCTGCTTGATGCATCGACCCTCGGCAAGATCATCGTCAAAGGGCCGGATGCGGGCAAGTTCCTGGATATGCTCTACACCAATATGATGAGCACCCTGAAACCGGGCAAATGCCGCTATGGTCTGATGTGTTCGGAAAACGGGTTCCTGATTGATGACGGCGTGGTTGCGCGCATCGATGACGATACTTTCTTGTGCCATACCACGACGGGCGGTGCCGACCGTATCCACCAGCATATGGAGGAATGGCTGCAAACCGAATGGTGGGATTGGAACGTCTATGTCGCCAATGTCACCGAGCAATATGCGCAGATCGCCGTGGTCGGCCCCAATGCCCGCAAGTGCCTTGAAAAGCTGGGCGGGATGGATGTCAGCAAAGACGCGCTTGGCTTTATGGAGTGGGTCGATGGCGAGCTTGGCGGCTTCAAATGCCGGATCTACCGGATCTCGTTCTCGGGCGAGCTGAGCTATGAAATCGCCGTGGACGCGGGCGTAGGCCAGGCCTTCTGGGATGCGCTGATGGTGGCGGGCCATGATCTGGGCGTGATGCCTTATGGCACTGAATGTCTGCACATTCTGCGCGCCGAAAAAGGCTTTATCATGATCGGGGACGAAACCGACGGCACCGTGATCCCGCAGGATCTGGGGCTGAACTGGGCGATCTCGAAAAAGAAGGAAGACTACCTTGGCAAGCGCGCCCAAGAGCGCAGCCATATGGTTGATCCGACCCGCTGGAAACTGGTGGGGCTTGAGACGACCGATGGCAGCACCTTGCCCGATGGCGCTTATGCGGTGGGCGAGGGCGTGAACGAGAACAACCAGCGCAACATGATCGGGCGGGTCACATCGACCTATCATTCGCCAACGCTGGGCAAGGGCATCGCGATGGGTCTGGTCCTGAACGGCCCTGACCGCATGGGCGAGGTGCTGGAATTCCCCGGTACCGACGGCAAAACATACAACGCCAAAATCGTCGATCCGGTGTTTTACGATAAAGAAGGGGAGAAGCAGAATGTCTGAGCCCATTAGCGCGCTGAACGGTGCCACCTACACGCAAGGTATCGCAGAGATTTCCGCCCTTGATCCGATTGGCATGATCTCGATCCGGGGTGATCTGGCGGCGGGTTACCTGAAAAAACCGCTCAAGAAGATTGCCGGCGTCGATATCCCCGCCATGCGCAGCATCAATATGATCGGGGGCAAAGGTATTGCCTGGATGTCGCCCGACGAATTGCTGCTGATCTGCCCCTATGCGGATGTGGCGGCGAACCTTGAGGTCTTGCACAAATCCATCGGCAGCAATCACGCGCTGGCGGTGAATGTGTCCGACGCCCGCGCCGTGTTCCGCCTGAAAGGCGCACATATCCGCGAGGTTCTGGCAAAGCTGGCCCCTGTCGATACGTCGCCGGACGCCTTTGCCCCCGGCATGATCCGCCGCACCCGTCTGGCGCAGGTCCCTGCCGCGTTCTGGATGGTGGACGGTGACACAGCCGAACTGGTCTGTTTCCGCTCGGTCGCGCAATACGTGTTCGATCTGCTTAAAACCGCAGCGCAGCCCGGTTCCGAGGTAAAGTACCACAGCCACTAGGCTGTGGCCCGCCTGCCTGCCGGATCGCGCAGAAAAGCCCATGGATCAGGGAACATAAGGCCGGTTTGACATGTTGGGTTCCCAAGACGTTAGGTGAAACCCGCCTGAATGGTGTGTCTTGGGGGGACGATCTTTGTGTCCTGCCCCTTGACCTTAGGCCACGACGGGCTTCATGTGACCCAGATGAAATCAATCAACGGAGGCCCAAATCATGGCTTTTTCACTTCCCGATCTTCCCTATGCCCACGACGCCCTTGCATCCAAAGGCATGTCTGCTGAAACGCTGGAATATCACCACGACAAGCACCACAACGCCTATGTCGTGAACGGAAACAAGGCGATTGAAGGCACCGAATGGGCGGACAAGTCCCTCGAAGAGATCATCAAAGGCACCTATGATCCCAAAGCTGTCGCGCAAAGCGGCATCTTCAACAACATCAGCCAGCTTTGGAACCACAACCAGTTCTGGGAAATGATGGGTCCAAAAGGCAATGCAATGCCCGGCGATCTGGAAAAAGCGATCGTCGAAAGCTTTGGGTCCGTGGACAAGTTCAAGGATGATTTCAAAGCTGCAGGCGCGGGCCAGTTCGGTTCGGGCTGGGCGTGGCTGGTCAAGGATACAGACGGCGGCCTGAAAGTTACCAAAACCGAAAACGGCGTGAACCCCGTCTGCTTTGGTCAGACTGCATTGCTCGGCTGTGACGTGTGGGAACATTCCTACTACATCGACTTCCGCAACGCGCGTCCGGATTATCTGACAAACTTCCTCGACAACCTTGTCGATTGGGAAAACGTCGCCTCGCGCATGTAAGCGAGCGACCGTTTTAGAGTTCAAGCCCTGCAAACGCCGTTTGCGGGGCTTTTATTTGGCGCTGCCCGTGCCTTGTACCGCCACTGTCCGAGACAATTTTGCAACATCGGAAGTCGGCGGGTTTCTGACCATTAATGCCTGATCTTGGGGCATTGATGGCGCAAAGTCAGCCCATCGTCAGGGTCGCCTTTCTGGTGCCAGCGCTCCGCGTCCCCTAGGGTTTGCGCACTCGCACAGTTCCGTAAAACCGACACCGCACCAACAAGCAGATTGTGGATCGTTGGGTGAATTCCTTAGAAGACGGCCCACGACCCTGCCTTTGTTGCGTTAATCAAACGCAGTCTTCAACGCCGCCAGCGCGGATGGCGCATCGGGGACCGAGACGAAATAATCCAGCAGCGATTTATCCGCAAATCCATTGGCAACGACATGGTTCAGCAACTGCACCAAGGGGTCCCAGTAACCGTTTGTATTCACAAGGATAACAGGCTTTTCATGCAGCCCAAGCTGCCGCCATGTCAGCACCTCGAAGAGTTCGTCCAATGACCCCGCACCGCCCGGCAACACCACCACAGCATCACAGTTCATGAACATGACCTTTTTGCGCTCATGCATGGTTTCGGTGACGATATATTGGGTCAGATCGGTTTTCCCGACCTCCCATTTGACCAGATGTTCGGGGATCACGCCAAAGGTCACAGCACCCGCATCCTGGGCCGCGCGGGCGACCGCACCCATCAGGCCGACATCCCCGGCACCGTACACAAGCCGCCAGTTGTTATCGGCCAGCCCGCGGCCAACGGCCTGCGCATCCAGAATATATTCGGGGTCGGCACCGGGGCGCGATCCGCAATAAACGCAGACGGATTTTTCAAACATGGCAGGGTCCTTGTCAGCAAATGTGAAACTGCGATGCAGCTCTATTTTGACCCTTGTTACCCTGCTTGATACAAGGTCTCAATGCGGTGCGTTCAAAGGGAAAATGGTTATGTCGGTGTTCCAGTCACGTAATGCTCGGGTTTTGGGCGGGGTTGCTGCGGCAGCGATTGTGGTTGTGGCCGCGTATTTCTTTATCAACCGCGCCTATCCGGTCGTGGAAGTCGCGATGCCAGCGCCCGAGGTGACGCCCGAGGCTGCGCCGCAAACGGTGGCAACACCCCCCGCAGCCGCGCCAGAGCCGGCGGCCACCGCTGAAACGGCTGAAACTGCCGTGCCCCCCCAAACACCCAGCTTTGACGAAGTGCGCCGGGAGCCTGACGGCATGACGGTTATCGCGGGGCGGGCAGAACCGGGCAGTGCGGTCAAAGTCATCAGCAACGGGGCCGAGATCGCAACGACAACCGCCGACAGCGCAGGCAAATTCGCCACACTCGCGATCCTGCCGCCCGACGGCAAAGGGCAGGTGCTGAGCCTTGAGGCCGCAGTGCAGGAAACAACCGTCCAGTCGCTGGACGAGGTTATCCTTGCGCCACTATCACCGGCACCCTTGGCAGCGCCCGTTGTAGCCGAAACGGAGCAAGCGGACGAAGTAACCCCAGCAGCGCCCGTTGAACCCCAGCCCGATGCCGTCGCCGCCCAGCCTGCAACCGTTGAACCGACCCCCCTGACCCAGGCACCCGATGCACCCGCGCCGCAGATCGCGCTTTTGAAATCGACCGCAGACGGGGTTGAACTGTTGTCTGACGTGCCCCCCGAAGTCACGGGCAGCATTGCGCTGGACACGATCACATATTCCGAACAGGGCGAAGTGCGCCTTGCGGGCCGGGCCCAAACATCGGGCACCAATGTGCAGGTCTATCTGGACAACGCGGCAGTTGCGAAACTGGACGTTGACGAACAGGGCCGCTGGCGCGGTGACATCGAAGGGATCAATACCGGAATCTACACCTTGCGCGTGGATGAACTGGACCAGGGCGGTCAGGTCATCAGCCGTGTCGAAACCCCGTTCAAACGCGAAAGCGCCGAAACACTGGCGCGCGCCACCGCGAATTACGATGGCCCGATCAAGGAAGTAACCGTGCAGGAAGGGGCCACGCTTTGGGCGATTGCCCGTGAGCGCTATGGCGACCCGACCTTGTATCTGCGCGTGGTCGAGGCAAACCGAGACTCGATCCGTGACCCCGATCTGATCTATCCGGGGCAGGTTTTCGATCTGCCTGACTGATACAGGGCTGATGTCGCGCCGGCCCGCCGCAAGATCAATTTGACCATCGCACTGGCAACCGCCTGACTTGCGGCCTATGTTGTGATCCTAGCATTTCAGGATCATTCATGTCAGCCGATACCGCCCGCGCCCAGACCGGTGCCAATAAATCCCCCCATGCCCCGATGACCGAAGAAGAAATCGCCGACGCAGCCGAGCGTCAGTCGAACATGTTGGTTATCAAAAAGGTCGCACCTTACCTGTGGCCCGAGGATATGCCTTGGGTGAAAAGGCGCGTCGTTTGGGCGATGATCTTTCTTGTGGTGTCCAAGCTGATTTCGGTCCTCATCCCTGTTCTTTACAAAGGGGCCGTTGACGGTCTGGCAAACGAAGGCGTGCCGCTTTTGGCGCTTGGCGCGATTGGTCTGACCATCGCCTATGGTATCGCGCGGGCGATGAATGTGGGCTTTCAACAACTGCGCGATGCGGTGTTTACGCGGGTCAGCCAGCGGGCGTTACGGATGCTGGCGCTGGAAACCTTTCAACATATTCACAAACTTTCGATGCGCTATCACATCACCCGCAAAACGGGCGGTCTAAGCCGGATCATCGAACGCGGTGTCAAAGGCGTTGATTTCCTGCTGCGTTTCTTGTTGTTTTCCATCGGCCCGCTGATCCTTGAGCTGTTGATGATCGGCGTCATTCTGACAGTGCTGTTCGATTTCTGGTATCTGCTGGTCGTGGCCGTGACGATCGCGCTTTATGTCTGGTTTACCTTTGCGGTGACCGAATGGCGGGTCAGGCTGCGCCGCCAGATGAACGACCAAGACACCGACGCCAACCAAAAGGCGATCGACAGCTTGCTGAACTATGAAACGGTCAAATATTTCGGCGCGGAATCCCGCGAGGCGCAGCGCTATGACACCGCGATGGCAGGCTATGAAGAAGCCGCGATCAAGACAAACGTTTCACTGGCCTTTCTGAACTTTGGCCAATCCTTGCTGATCACGTGCGGCTTGGTCGGTGTGATGGTCATGGCGGCGATTGGTGTGCAGGACGGCACGCTGACGGTCGGTGATTTCGTCATGGTGAACGCCTATATGGTCCAGATCACCATCCCGCTCAACTTTCTTGGGACGGTTTACCGCGAAATCCGGCAGGCGTTGGTCGATATGGGGCAGATGTTCACCTTGCTGGATCAACCTGCTGAAATCACCGACAAACCAAATGCGCCCGACCTCAAGGTCGATGGCGGGCGGGTCACGTTGCGTGATGTGCGCTTTGGCTATGATCCGGACCGCGAGATCCTCAAGGGGGTGTCCATCGAGGCAGCACCGGGCGAGATGGTGGCAATTGTCGGGTCGACGGGGTCGGGTAAATCCACCATCGGGCGGCTGTTGTTCCGCTTTTATGATGTGCAAGGTGGCGCGTTGTTGATCGACGGGCAGGACGTGCGCGACGTGACCCAGACAAGCCTTCACAAGGCCATTGGCGTGGTGCCCCAAGACACGGTGCTGTTCAACGACTCCATCGGCTATAACATCGGATACGGGCGCGACAACGCCACCCAAGCCGAGATCGAAGCCGCTGCGAAATCCGCGCAAATCCATGATTTCATCCAAAGCCTGCCCAATGGCTATGACACGGCTGTGGGCGAAAGGGGCCTCAAGCTGTCGGGCGGTGAAAAGCAGCGCGTGGGGATTGCACGGACATTGCTGAAAAACCCGCCGATCCTGTTGCTGGACGAAGCCACCAGCGCGCTGGACAGCGAGACAGAACACGAGATTCAGGACGCCCTGCGTCAGGCGGGCAAGGGGCGCACGGTGCTGACCATCGCGCACCGCCTGTCCACCGTCGCCGAAGCCGACCGGATCGTGGTGCTGGAGCAGGGCGAGATCGTGGAGCAAGGCAGCCATGACGATCTGCTGGCCCGCAATGGCCGCTATGCGCAACTGTGGCAGCGCCAGCAATCCGAGGATGCTAAGTGATCTGACCGGTGTGATCGGGGCAGGGGGCACCGGCCTTTGTGGTCGGTGCCATTTCGCGATCAAATTTCAGGCAACGGCCTGCCAGCGTTAGGCTGTCGTCCCGCCACACACGGGCTTGTGCAATTGCGCACAGCTCTGTCCCTTGAAACTTATTGTTTGCGTGATAATTAAAATCAGACGTTGCTGCATTGCAGAAATTTGCAGCGGCGCAGGTCTATACCCAATCCAAAAAGGAACGCCCATGCAAACCGGAATGCTCCGTACTGCTCTCATTCTTGGTCTGATCTGTGTGACCGGTCCCTTTGCCATCGATATGTATCTGCCCGCCTTGCCCGCAATCGAAGCCGCACTTGGCACGTCGGTATCGGGCGCGCAGTTGACATTGGTTGCCTATTTTCTGGCCTACGGGGCGTCGCAGTTGGTCTATGGCCCGCTGTCAGACCAGATCGGGCGCAAGAAAACCTTGATAATCGGGATGAGCATTTTTGCCGTCGGGTCCGTTGTCTGCGCAGCCGCCCCGTCAATCGAAGTGCTTGTGCTGGGCCGATTGATCCAAGGCATGGGTGGCGCAACGGTGATGGTGATCCCGCGGGCGATCATCCGCGATATGTACACCGGCGCACAGGCGACGCGTTTGATGGCGACGATCATGCTGGTCATCTCGATTTCCCCGATGCTGGCCCCGTTGGCGGGCAGTGGCATTGTGGCGGTGGGCAGCTGGCGTGAAATCTTTCTTGTGATGGGGATATTCGCGGGGCTGAGCCTGACGCTGGCCCAAGTAACGCTGCCCGAGACATTGACGCCGGAACGCCGCCGCAAGGTGAACATCAAGGAATTGTCGCGCAGCTGTGGCATCTTGCTGCGTGATCCGGTTTTTGTCGGCCTGACCTTTATCGCGGGCTTTGGCATGGCCAGCTTTTTCCTTTTCGTATCAAGCGCATCCTTTGTTTATACCGGCCAATATGGCCTGACGCCGACGCAATTCTCACTGGCCTTTGCGTTTAATGCGGTCGGGTTTTTCATCGCCACCCAGTTGGCGGGGCGTCTGGCGGATAAATGGGGGCTGGCCACATTGATCGGGCGCGGGGTCATCGGCTTTGCGACCTGCGCGACCGTTCTTGCCATGCTCGAACTGGCGGGTTTCCAAGGCATGTGGCTGCTGCTGATCGGCCTGTTTCTGGCCTATGCCTTTTTGGGCGTGGTGATCCCTTCGGCCATGGTTGCGGCTCTTGATGCCCATGGCCGGCGCGCGGGTATGGCATCGTCGCTCAGCGGCAGCATGACCATGCTGACCAGCGCCATTTGCATCGGGCTTTCGACGCCGTTCTTTGACGGGACGGCCTTGCCGATGGTGGTCAGTATCGCGCTTTGCGGGTTGGCGGCGGTGGCCTTGGTGATCGTGACCATGCCGAAACTCAGGCAGCAGCAAACAGACCTTGCCGCTGCTGCCTAAGCTTTACTCAGCGGCGCGCAGTTCAGCCGACGCGCTGGTTGCCGCCGCCGGGGCAGGGTCTTCGCCCCAGATCAGAATATCCGTCTTGAGCCGCTGTGCGTCCTTCTCCAGCGCCCAGTCCTGCGCTGCCTTGCTGGCACGGCCCAGCGACATCTTGGCCAAAAGCTGCGCGATCCAGCGGGCATAGGTCGTCGCCCACACGCGCACCGCCAGCAGGGATGGCGTCACCATCAGCGTCAGAACCGTCGCCACGCCAAGGCCAAAGACAACGGCGGTGGCCAGCTGTTTCCACCACAGGGCGGTGGGGCTGTCGATGGTGTAGCCGCCATTGGCGAAATCAAGGCTCAGGCCGAACATCATCGGTGCAAGCCCCGCCATCGTCGTGATGGTGGTCAGCAGAACGGGCCGGATACGGGCCTGCGCGGTGCGAATAATCGCCTCGATCCGCGGCATGTACTGGCTGAATTCCTGATAGGTATCAATCAGGATGATGTTGTTGTTCACAACAATCCCCGCCAGCGCGACAATCCCCGTCCCCGTCATGATGATCGAGAACGTCTGATCCATAATTAGCATCCCGATCAGCACCCCGGTCGTGGACAGAACCACCGCGACCAACACCAGAACCGAGTTATAGATGCTGTTGAACTGCGCCAGCAGAATGATGAACATCAACCCCAAGGCCGCCGTAAAGGCAGAGCTCAGGAAGGCCTGACTTTCGGCTTGATCCTCTTGGTCGCCGGTCCATTCGGTGCTGACACCGGCAGGCAAGGGGTTGGTATCAAGCCATTTTGTGATCTCGGCAATGCGCTCATTGGCGTTGATCGGCACCATCCGCAGGCTTGCCTTGTTCAGCCCGTCTTGCAGATCAACACCTGCGGCCGCGACGGTGCGGTTGGTGATCTTGAACCCTGCGCCGTCGATGGCGGTGATGTCCGCATCCGCCGCAGCAGGGCGCATGGTGGCAAGGGTGGTATCCGTTTCCTCGCCATTGATCACATCGGTTTTCACCAGCTTCATCAGGCCTGGGAACACATCGGCCTTGATATCAAGGTGGCGCTTTTGGTCGACGCGGTTGATCTCGGCCAGTTTGGGGACCGGCTTGCGGGTGATAAAGTTCGACAGCGGGATCAACCCGTCAGCGGTGCGCACCTTGAGGGTATCAAGGGTGCTGAGCACGCGGTCGGCTTCGGGCAGGCGGACCCTGATCTCGATCTCTTCGTCCGAGGTATCGACCCGCATGGTATCCAGCAACAGCCCGCGTGTGACGAGTTGCACCATCGCCCCGACTGTCAGAACATCGGCCCCGTATTGACCGGCTTTGGCCACATCAACGTCGATCTGCCAGTCAATGCCGGGCAGGGGGCGTGTGTCTTCGATCAAGGTCAGACCGGGGGTTTTGTTGAACTCGTTGCGCGCCTGTTCGGTGGCGACGACCAGATCCTCGAAACTGTTGGATTTCAACCGCAGATGCACGGGCTTGCCCGATGCGGGGCCACGGGCCTGCGCCAGAATTTCGATCTTGATCCCCGGTATCTGGCTCAGCTGCTCGGTCAGTTCGGCAATCACGATGTCGCCGTCCAGTTCAGGCTGCAAGGCGCGGTCTTCCCAGGGGATCGTTTCCAGCTGGATCTGGCCAATGCTGTCCTTTGGGGTCTGCGCACCGCCGGTGTTGCTGTCCAGCCCGCCCTTGCCCGCAAAGGCAAACGCGGTCGACACACCGGGATGGGCCAGCACGATGTCTTCGGCCTGCTTCATCACGGCGTCTTTTTCGGTCAACGACAGGTTGCCGCGTGCCAGAACATAGACGATCGCCTGTTCAGGTTCGGATTCAACAAAGAATTCAACGCCCTTGTTGTTATTGCCAAAGAAAATCATCGTGGTGCCGACAAAAACGAACACCACACCGATCACGACCAAAGGCATGACCGGATTGCCTGCAATCACCTCGATCACGCGGCCAAAGCGGGACCGGCGATAGCCAGCGTGGATCACATCAGGGGTTTTGCGAAACAGCTTGGAGGTGACCCATTTGCCGCCGCGCCCCATGCGGGTGAACAGCGCGAAAAAGCTGATCAACCCCAGCATCGCCCCCGACAGGCCCAGGGCCACCAAAGCGGCAAGCGCTGCAATGCACAGGAACACCACCGCAAAGGCGGGGATGACAGACCCAAGGATATCCAGCCCGTCCATCGCGCCAAACTGCGCCGAGATCACGGCGAACAGTGGCTGCATCAGCGCCATAGGCAGCGCCACCATGACAAAGGCCACAGGGATCAGCAGCAGATGCAGGTACAGGCGCAGGTTCGCGATGGCGGTCATGTTATCGGCCATCCAGCGCTCAAGCCGCCCGGTGACACCGCCCAGAACCGGCAGATAGACCAAGGCAACCACCAGCGATGCCGACAGAACAAAGATCAGCGTGACCGGCAACATGCCCATGAATTCACCCGGCACACCGGGCCAGAACAGCATCGGCAGGAAGGCACATAGCGTCGTCGCCGTTGAGGAAATGATCGGCCAGAACATACGCTTGGCGGCCGTCACATAGGCCTGCATCGGGCCTTCGCCTTGTTGTTGGCGGGCATCGGCATATTCGACGACCACAATGGCCCCGTCGACCAGCATCCCCACGGCGAGGATCAACCCGAACATCACGATGTTCGAGATCGAAATGCCCATGAGTGCGAGGAACGCGAAACACAGCAGGAACGAGGTCGGGATCGCAAAACCGACCAGCAGCGCCGCACGGATACCAAGCGCGGCAAGCACCACGATCATCACCAGCGCCACAGCGGTAAAGACAGAGCCCAAAAGCTGCTGCACCATACTGTCCACAATACGGCTTTGATCATTGGAAGTGCCGATTTCCACAGCCGCCTTCAGCCCCTCAGGCCAGTTGGCGGATTGCTCGGCCACGACTTCTTTGACGCGGGCCGAGGTGTCGATCAGGTTGAAACCTTTGCGTTTGACCACCTGCAACGCCAATGTTTTTTCGCCATTAAAGCGGGCGGTGCCTTCACGGTCCTCGAAGGTCAGGTTGATCGTTGCCAGATCGCCCAAGGTCACCACACGGTCGCCATTGGTTTTCACCGGCAGGTCGTAAACATCGCGCGGGTCGTCAAAGGACGACGGAATCTTGACCGAGAACGTGCCTTGATCGGATTGCACTTCGCCCGCTGCAATCAGCTGGTTGTTGTTCTGAACGGTGTTGATCAATTCGCCCGCCGTGACGTCATAGGCCTCCAGCCGCAAAGGGTCGATCAAGACCTCGAGCATCTCGTCGCGGTCCCCGGCAAGCCCGGCTTCCAACACCGCATCCATGCCTTCCAATTCATCCTGAAGTTCCCGCGCGACACGGGCCATCGTGCGTTCCGGCACGGGGCCGGTCAGATTGACGATAATGATGGGGAATTCGGAAAAGTTGATCTCGCGGATCGAATATTTCTCATACCCTTCGGGGAATTTCCCTTCGGCCGTGCTCATCGCGTCGCGCACATCGGCCATAATACGGGTCTTGTCCCAGCCGAATTCAAACTCAAGCGCGACACCGGCGTAATTCTCGGCGGCGGTGCCGGACATGGTTTTCAGGCCATCCAGATCGGACAGTTCTGTTTCCATCGGTTTGACCAGCAGGGTTTCACTGTCGACAGCGGAAATGCCGGGGAACTGCACCGATACGAACAGGGCAGGGATTTCGATGTCCGGCTCGCCCTCTTTGGGCAGGGTCGAATAGGCATAGCCGCCCACCACAAGGCTGAGCAGGATAAATGCCATAACCATGCGGGCACGGCCGGCGGCCCAATCGACGATGCTGCTCATTGGGTGACCTCGCGGTAGGTCGGCGCAACGGTCACGCCTGCGGTCACATATTCCTGCCCCAACACGATCACGTTCGACACATGCGGCAGACCCATGACCCAGATGCCCTGCGGGGTGTCGCGGATCAATTCGATCGGGACAAAGCCCACCACATCCGCGTCGTCAATCACACGAACACCAAGCGTGCCGTCATCATTCAGCGTCAAAGCGGATTGCGGCAGCAAATGCGCATCCACACCCGCCGAAGAAATGGCGATTTCAGCCGTCTGACCGTCACGGATGCTCAGGTCGGCGTTTGGCACGTCGATCTCGATGCGGAAGGTGCGGGTCGATGGATCGGACGCGCGCGAGATAAAGCTGACCTGACCGATGATTTCACGGTTACCAGCGGCCAGCCGCGCTTGGGCAGGAGCCCCCAGCGTGACGCGGTCGACTTCGGTTTCGGGCACAAAGCCGACCAGTTTGATCGGATCGAGCTGGATCACACGGGCGCACAGGCTGCCCTTTTGCAGCAGGCTGCCCAGTTCGGCGGTGTCGCTTTCCAGCAGCCCGTCAAAAGGCGCGGTCAATGTCAGGCGGTTGATTTCGGCCTCGGCCCCGGCGACGGCGGCATCCGCGGCTTCGATGCCGGCCTTTGCGGCGTTCAAACCTGCCTCGGCCGAGCTAAGGCTGGCGCGTGCGCTGGCCACGGCCGCCTGCGCTGTTGCCAGCTGGGTTGTCGATGAAAACCCGCCCTGGCCCAGCTTTTCGGCCGCGTTCAGCTTGATCAATGTCTCGTCCAGCCGGGCTTGGGCCTCGGCCACGCGTGATTCCGCTTCTGGCACGCGGGATTTTGCCTCGGCAAGGCGGGCCTCGGCCTCGCTTTTGGCCGCACCGCGGGTGCCCAGATCAAGCGCGCACAGGGTTTCGCCCGCCACGACATTGGCCCCTTTGCGCAGCGGCGGGGATGTCACCACAGCCGAGGTTTCGGACGCCACATCGACGGTGCGTGCAGCAGCGGTTTGGCCCCGCACGATAACGGCTGAATCCAGCTGGCGGGCCGTGCTGCGCAGCACCACGACCTTGACCAGATCTTGTTGTGCGATCTGGGACGGGGCGGGGGTGCCGGTCAGCGCGGGGGCGTTATCGGTAACACCGTCTGTTGCTGTCGCCGTCGAAACCGCCACATCGCCGGTGCGGCCCAACAATTTGTCGCGTTCAAAAATCGCCATATACATCAGAACGGAAACGACAATCGCCGCAAGAATTGGAAAAATACGCATAATGTGCCTTTGGCCTGTCGGAATGGAGTGGTCGATAAATCAGTCAAAAAATTTGTTAGGACATATCATGTCAAGTGACCAGTTCACATTGCCGTTTTCAAGCCAACTGTGACGCTGTTACCGGTTTGATGCATAGATAGGGTGCAACGATGCCCTTGGCAGTATCGCTGCTGCAGGTTAAGAGGGGCATTAATTCACGGTGGGACAGGCAAAACATGAGCGATACAGACAGCTTCATTGACGAGGTGAACGACGAGGTTCGCCGCGACCGTTTCTATTTTATGCTTAAACGCTATGGCTGGATTGCGATTTTGGCGGTTGTTTTGCTGGTGGGCGGTGCTGCTTGGAACGAATACCAAAAAGCCCAGGCCCGCGCCAAAGCCGAGGCGCTTGGCGATGCGATGTTTGCCGCCTTGTCTATCGAGGATGCACAGGCACGGGCTGCAGCGCTTGCGGCGATTGAACCGAATTCGGCGCAATCTGGTGCCTTGATCGGGTTTCTGACCGCCGCCCAACAAGCCGATGCCGGTGACAAAGCCGCAGCCATCGACACGTTGAATGCGGTTGCGGTGAACAATGACGTGCCTGCGATCTACCGCGAAATCGCCCAGTTCAAAGCGGTCACCCTGCAAGGGACCGACACGCCCGCCAGCGAACGCCGTCTCGCGCTCGAAGCCCTTGCACAGCCCGGCAACAGCCTGCGGCTTTTGGCAAGTGAACAATTGGCGCTGATCGAGATCGAGGAAAACAAACCTCAGGCCGCGATTGACCGCTATCAGGACATCTTATTGGACGCCGAAGTCACCACAGACTTGCAACAACGTGCCCTTCAGGTGATTGTAGCCTTGGGAGGCGAACCCGACATGGGGTCTGCGGCCCCTATGGCACAGCCTGATGTTTCTGATACAGCAGGTACGAACAGCAATTAACGTCAGCAATGGCGCAAAAATGATATGAGTTAAGAGCAAAGCGAGCAGGGCCATGACCAATCTCCACCGCATCTGTACAAGATCACCGCAAACCTGGCGGGTCTCGTTGGGCATGGGGGCTGTGATGGCGTCATTGCTTTTGTCCGCATGTTCCGAGCCCGAGGTGATTCTCCCCGGTGTGCGTGAAAATGTCCGCTCTGTTATCGAAAACAGCGACGGGTTCGAGGCTCCGGCCGATCTGCCCGTCCCCGAAAACACAAGCCGCGCGATTTCACTGCCCGCGATGACCAATAACGCAAGTTGGACGCAGGCCGCCGGCACACCTAGCACCCGCATCAACCACGCGGCACTGTCCACAGCGCCGCAACTGGCGTGGTCTGCCAATATCGGCAAAGGGGACAGCCGCAAGCAACGCATCACGGCGGCACCCGTGGTTGCGGGCGGCAAGATCTACACCATCGATTCAAGCGCTTTGGTCACGGCAACCTCTGCATCCGGCACGCCGCTGTGGTCGCGCGATCTGACACCCCCAAGCGACGGGCAGGGCGACGCCACAGGCGGCGGATTGGCCGTTGACGGTGATACGCTCTATGTCTCGCTCGGGTTCGGCACGGTAACCGCGCTGGATGCCGCAACAGGTGCCACACGCTGGGAACAAGATATCGAAGCCACAGGATCGGGCGCGCCGACTGTCTATGGTGATATGGTCTATTTCACCTCTGGCGATGACATGGGCTGGGCGTTGAACAAGAACAACGGCCGCGTGCAATGGCAAACCGGGTCCAGCACCGTGGTTGGCAACATCCTGACGACGCCAGCGCCTGCGATCAGCCCCGAAATTGCCGTCATGGCATTTGGCTCCGGCGAAGTCCAAGGCCTGTTTCGCAGCGGTGGTTTGAACCGCTGGAACGTATCGGTATTGGGCAAGCGCCCCGGCCGCGCCTTGTCGAATGTCTCTGATATCTCCAGCGGACCGGTCATTTCGGGCAATACCGTTTATGTGGGCAACATGTCTGGCCGTCTGGCTGCGGTCACGCTGTCGGGTGGTGAACGCCAATGGACCGCAAACGAAGGTGTGGTCGGGGCCGTCTGGCCCGCGGGTGACAGCGTGTTCGGCGTCACCGACCTGAACGAGCTTGTGCGCTTTGATGCCAGCACCGGCCAGCGCGTCTGGGGTGTGAAATTGCCGAATTTCGTCAAGGAAAAGCCGAAACGCCAATCCGAGATCGTCACCCACCACGGGCCGATCCTTGCGGGCGGGCGGATCATTCTTGCCTCCAATGACGGGGTGCTGCGCAGCTTTGATCCAACCAACGGGGCCTTGATCGGCACCGCTGAAATCCCCGGTGGTGCGACAACTGCACCGGTTGTTGCGGGGGGCACGCTTTATGTCGTGTCGTCAAAAGGGCAATTGCACGCTTTCCGTTGACCTTGAAATAGTCTAGAGGGCAGGCTTGACCTGACCTTCGGAGCCTATCAATGTCTTTCACCCTCGCCATCGTGGGCCGCCCCAATGTGGGAAAATCCACGCTGTTCAACCGTCTTGTCGGTAAAAAACTGGCGTTGGTCGATGACCAACCCGGTGTGACGCGCGACCTGCGCGAAGGTGCCGCACGTCTGGCGGATCTGCGATTCACCGTGATCGACACCGCCGGACTTGAAGAAGTTACCGATGACAGCCTTCAGGGCCGGATGCGCCGCCTGACGGAACGCGCGGTCGATATGGCGGATGTCTGCCTGTTCATGATCGACGCCCGCGTCGGCGTCACCCCGTCCGATCTGGTCTTTGCCGATATCCTGCGCAAGAAATCTGCCCATGTGATTCTGGCCGCCAACAAGGGCGAAGGCAAAGCCGCCGACGCCGGTGTGATCGAAGCCTACAGCCTTGGGCTGGGCGAACCGATCCGCATGTCGGCCGAACACGGCGAAGGGTTGAACGATCTTTATACCCATCTGATGCCAATCGCCGACAGCTTTGCCGAACGCGTTGACACCGACACCCCCGATACCGACGTCGACCTGACCGAGGAAGAGGCCGAACTGGGCGATGAAGATGCGCCCATGCCCGTGCCCACCAACACCAAGCCCTTGCAGGTTGCCGTGGTTGGCCGCCCGAATGCGGGCAAATCCACGCTGATCAACCAGATCATGGGCGAAGACCGCCTGCTGACCGGACCAGAGGCGGGGATCACCCGCGATGCGATCTCCCTTCGGACGGTCTGGGACGATGTACCAATGCGTATCTTTGATACGGCGGGCATGCGCAAAAAGGCCAAGATTCAGGAAAAGCTGGAAAAGCTGAGCGTCAGCGACGGCCTGCGCGCGGTGAAATTCGCCGAAGTCGTGGTTGTTCTGCTGGACGCCGAAATCCCTTTTGAACAGCAGGATTTGCGCATCGCCGATCTGGCCGAGCGTGAAGGCCGTGCTGTGGTTGTCGCCGTCAACAAATGGGACCTTGAGACCGACAAACAGGGCAAGTTAAAAGACCTGCGTGAAAGCTTTGAACGGCTGCTGCCGCAGCTTAAGGGCGCGCCTTTGGTGACGGTCTCGGCCAAAACCGGCCGTGGCCTTGACCGCCTGCACCAAGCGATCATGCGTGCCTATGACGTCTGGAACCGCCGGGTCACGACCGCGCAACTGAACCGCTGGCTTGCGGGCATGATGGAGGCGCATCCGCCCCCCGCGCCCCAAGGCAAACGCATTAAGCTGCGCTATATGACCCAAGCGAAAACCCGGCCACCGGGCTTTGTGGTGATGTGTAGCCACCCTGACAAGGTGCCCGAAAGCTATAGCCGTTATCTGGTCAATGGCTTGCGGGTCGATTTTGACATGCCCGGTACGCCGATCCGTATCTGGATGCGCGGCCAGTCTGACGCGAACCCCTATAAGGGGCGCAAAAAGGCCAAGCCGTCAAAACTGCGCAAACATACCGAAGGTCACCGCAAGGACCGCTAGGCGCGTCAGATTTTTTCAAAAAATCTGGGCCGGAATTTTTCTAAAATTCCGCGCGCCTCTCAGGCCGCACGCCATGATTTGAAGGTTGGCAGCAGCAGTGCGATAGAACCGCCTGCTGCCAGCGCTGCAACGCTGGGTGTCGTGGCATAGTTATGTAACACGATCGCAATCAGCGCCCAGATCACTGCAATCCCGTAGCTCGGCGCGCGCATCAGCGTCGATTGCACAGCGGCGGCAATCACGATGGCAAGGGTGACAAAGATCAGCCCTGCCGTTTCTGCACTGACCCAGCCATATCCCGCAGCCAACAGCCCCAATGACACGCAGGACGCCGCACTCAGCCAGCCTGCATAAAGCCCGACGGGCAGGGCGGCAAACCAGGGGTCATTCCGAGGTGCCTCGAACAGCGCCATCAACGCGCCAATCAGCATGGCCCAGATCAGGACCGATGCCCAGACCGGGCTGGCATTGGCGACAGCCAGCCAAAAGCACCCGATGAACAGCGAGACGGCAAGCGGCACGCGCATGTCATGCCAGACGAAATCCTCGCGTGCTTTCCACAGGCCCCAGCCCATGCCGATGATCAGCCACAGATAAATGACCCCCCAGATCGAAAACGCATAGCCCGCCGGCTGCACAGGTGGCGACACCTGCGGCACCGGGAACTGGTCGGGGTCAAAACCGGCAAAGCTGGTCACGAAAAATGGCGATGCGGCAAAGCCTATGGCCAGCAGAAAGGTAACAAGTGCAGTCAACGGGCGGGCCATCATGCGTCCTTTTTCGAAATGTCATTCAAGAAAGAACATAGCACAGCGCCCGTTGGTTCCCAGTGCTTATGACAAAGCGCCATCAACGCCCAAAACCGTCTTGCCGCCCAGATAGGGGGCCAGCACCTGCGGCAGTTTCACCGAACCGTCAGCTTGCTGCCCGTTTTCAAGCACCGCGATCAGGCAGCGCCCCACGGCCAGACCGGACCCGTTCAGCGTGTGCACGAACTGTGGCTTGCCGCCATCGGCGGGTTTGAAGCGGGCGTTCATGCGTCGCGCCTGAAACGCGCCTGTGGTCGATACCGAACTGATCTCGCGATAGGTGTTTTGCCCGGGCAACCACGCCTCGATGTCATAAGTGCGTTTCGCGCCAAAGCCCATGTCGCCGGTGCACAGCAGCACGGTGCGGTAAGGGACGTGCAAACGTTCCAGCAAATCCTCGGCACAGCGCAACATGCGTTTTTGTTCGTCGTCCGAGGTGTCGGGATGGGTGATCGACACCATCTCGACCTTTTCGAACTGGTGCTGGCGCAGCATACCGGATGTGTCGCGGCCCGCCGATCCTGCCTCGGAGCGGAAGCACAGGGTGTGGGCGGTCATGCGGCGGGGCAGGGCGGATTCTTCCAGCACATCGCCGGACACCGAATAGGTCAGCGTCACTTCGGAGGTCGGGATCAACCACCAGCCATTCGTGGTCTGATAGCTGTCATCGCCGAATTTCGGCAGCTTGTCGGTGCCATACATCGCCTCGTCGCGCACCAGAACGGGGGTCACATATTCGGTCAGCCCGTTGTCATCCACATGGGTGTCGACCATGAACTGCGCCAGCGCGCGGTGAATACGTGCCACAGCCCCCTTGAGCATCACAAACCGTGCGCCCGACGTCTTGGACGCCGTCTCAAAGTCCATCGAGGCGGCAACGCTGGCGATCTCGAAATGCTCTTTCGCGGTGAAATCAAGCGTGGGCACGTCGCCCCAGCGGTTCACCTCGACGTTGTCATTTTCGTCGGCCCCTTGGGGCACATCATCGGCGGGCAGGTTGGGGATGCGCGCCAGCTTGTCGGTCAGTTGCGCGTCCAGCTCCTTGGCCTTGGCCTGCATCTGCGCGACTTCGGCTTTCTTTTCGCTGACCAAGGCGCGGAGGCGTTCGAATTCGGCCTCGTCGCCCGATGCCTTGGCCGCACCCACCAGCTTGGAGGCCTTGTTCTGTTCAGCCTGCGCCGTTTCGGCCGCATTGATCATCCCGCGCCGCGCTTCGTCCAGCTCAAGGATTTCGCCCGTGACCGGCGCATCCCCGCGCCGCGCAAGGGCCGCGTCAAACGCTTCAGGATTTTCGCGGATGGCTTTGATGTCATGCATGGGTCTGTCCTTTGATCTTGAATCGCTTTCGGCGCTTTGAATGCGTTATGCCCGATTGTGGATCGCGGGGCCAGATGTGGTGTGGCGGGTTATGTGGGGTTGTCGGGGTCTTGTCCGATAGAGCGCTGGAAGGCGCGGTGTTGTTTGTTGAAGTCGGGATCACTCAGTTTCTCTTTGCTCCAGTCGACCGGCCAGCTTTCGTGATCGGGACCATGGCCGCCGGGAAGGATGACTGTGCCATCGCCAAACATGTTCAAAAGTTGATCAGGGTTTATCAAAGTGACCGAAAAATCTATTTCTCGTACCACTGCGCCTCTGAAAAAAGCATGAAATAGAATAGCTGATTCATCGAATTGCGCATATGCGAGAATGGCTCCTTGCAATCTGGCCGCCGTGAGATCCGCCCCCTGCAACTGCGTACCTATCAAGCGTGCCCCTAGCAGAGTTGTCCCTATCAGTTCCGCCCCCTGCAACTTTGCCTCATGCAGACGAGACCTCTGCAACTCAGCGCTACTAAGAATGGCTCCTTGCAACTTTGCCTCTATTAGATGGGCTCGCTGCAAATATGCCGCGCCTAACACTGCTCCCTGTAGCTTTGCACCATTGAGGATTACGTCGTCAAAGTGCGCGAACGACAGGTTTGCCCCCTGTAACTGGGCTTTGCTAAATAATCCGTCTGCGAAGTTTAATTCGTTAAGGTCAGCACCTTGTAAGCAAGTCGATCGCAGATCTAGCCGATATCCAATTTCGCTTTCCCCAATTCTTGCTGAACGTTCAATTTTGATCTGCCGGGGTTTGCGTCGACCAATGACTTCAAGGGCGACCTGAATATCGGTGCGGGGTTTTTGAAGAGACCTTGCCCAATCCCGCATTTCGGCCCCTTTTGGCATTTCTGCCTTTTCGGTTCCCTCGTAGTCCTCCACCTCCCAAACCTCGAACGGGTTTTTTGGCGTTTCGCGCAAAGGCGCATTTTCTCGTATATAGGCGCACAGAATTTCCATGATCTGGATATGATCGCGCAGGCTGTCTTGGGCGATGCGTTCCAGCGCATATATCGCGCCGATGCGCACTTCGAGATTTGGTTCGGTCGTTTCTTCACCCGCATCCTTTACCGTCTTTTCAGCGCCGAGCCCTTCGACAGCTTTCGAGATGCGGTCGGTGATCTGCCCCTGCTCTGCAACATCAACTTGCTTTTGCGCAACCACTGCCCGCCAAACCACAAATGGCGCACCAATCATGGCGACGATAATGCCTGTCAGGCCAAAGCTCGAACCTGCTCCCTGAGGGAGGCCACCAAACACAGCCGCCCCAAGCAGTTTGAACGCCGCAGCGATGGCGAGGGAAAATAGTCCGCAGACGATCAGCACGCCGATCCCAAACAGGAACGGTCCCAAGTAGCTGCGCTTGCGCCAGTCGAAGGGCTCGGCAAGGCCGAACCACGCTCTTATCGTTTGCTTTTCGTCGTCCAACGGCACACCCCCATATTCCCCACCACCATGCCGTGCAAAACCATCTGTCACAACCGCTCAAAACGTGTGCCGCCCTGCAAACCCTGCACAGAAGCCCGCCCTTGGCCCGTGGCGGTCTGAAATACACGTGAAGCCACCTTGCAAAGCCCCGCATCTGGACCTAGGTTCCGCCAAACTTCGACGGCAGGCCGGAACGGGCGTGCTCCCTCAATAAAAGGACCATCCCCATGCAAGGCATTCAGCAATTCGTGCCCCTCATTCTGATCTTCGCGATCATGTATTTCCTGCTTATCCGCCCTCAGCAGAAGAAGGTGAAAGAACATCAGGCGATGGTTGCGGGTCTGCGCCGTGGCGATCAGGTGGTCACCCAGGGCGGGTTGATCGGCAAGGTTGTCAAGGTCAAGGACGATGGCGAGCTTGAGGTCGAACTGGCCGAAAACGTCAAAGTACGCGTTGTGCAGTCGACCATCGCGACGGTTGTGTCCAAGACCGAACCTGCCAAATAAACTGCCCAACCGGCAGCGTTAAGAAGGGCTTAAGCCATGCTTCAGATTGATCTGTGGAAACGGGTGTTGATCATCCTCACCTGTGTGACAGGCCTGTATCTGGCGCTGCCGAACGCGTTCTACGGCCCCGTAGAACAGCATAATGACGCGCTCAAGGCGATGGATGTGGCCGGGTCCACCCCCGAGCTTGAGGCGCAGGCGGCCCTTTGGCCGGAATTCCTGCCCGAGCGGTTGGTGAACCTTGGTCTGGATCTGCGCGGCGGCGCGCATCTGCTGGCCGAGGTCAACGTGGCCGAGGTTTACGCCAACCGGATGGAAGCGGCATGGCCCGAGGTGCGCGATGTCTTGCGGTCGATCACGCCGGTCCGCCGCGTCGATGCGCCCGAAGGTGAATTGCGGGTCCGGATCAATGATCCCGAACTGCTGGCCCAAGCGCTGGAGGCGACACGCACGCTGGCGCGGCCTGTGCAATCCATCACAGGGGCCGGCCAGAATGATATCGTGGTTAACGGTGCCGATAACATCATCACCGTGACCCTGTCGGAGGCCGAAAAGCAGGCCACAGACGAACGGACCATGCAGCAATCGCTGGAAATCATCCGCCGCCGTATCGACGAGGTTGGCACGCGCGAACCCACGATCCAGCGTCAGGGGTCTGATCGCATCCTTATTCAGGTGCCGGGCATCGGGTCTGCTGCTGAATTGAAAGCGATCATCGGGACAACCGCGCAGCTGACCTTTAACCCTGTTGTGAACCGTGGCGCGGATGAAAATGCCAATCCCGGTCTGGGCAATTCGCTGCTGCCTGACGCCGAAGCCCCCGGTGTGTACTATATTCTTGAAACTGCCCCCGTTGTGACCGGCGAAGAACTGGTCGACGCGCAGCCCAGCTTTGACCAGAACGGCCGGCCCGCTGTCAGCTTCCGCTTTGACACCACCGGTGCGCGCAAGTTCGGGACCTATACAGCCGAAAACATCGGCGCGCCTTTTGCGATTGTTCTGGATAACGAGGTCATCAGCGCCCCCACCATTCAAAGCGCCATTCCCGGTGGCTCCGGCATCATCACCGGTAATTTCTCGGTCGAGGAATCAACCAATCTGGCCGTGCTGCTGCGGGCAGGGGCCTTGCCTGCGGGTCTGACCTTTGTCGAGGAACGCACAATCGGGCCGGAACTGGGACAAGACAGCATTGACGCGGGCAAGATCGCAACAAGCGTCGCGTTCATCGCGGTGCTGTTCTTTATGTGGGCGACCTATGGCCTGTTCGGGTTCTTTGCCAATATCGCCTTGTTGGTGAACGTCGCGATGATCTTTGGTCTGCTCAGCCTGATCGGGGCGACGCTGACCCTGCCGGGGATCGCGGGCATCGTGCTGACTGTCGGTATGGCGGTGGATGCGAACGTGCTGATCTTTGAACGTATCCGCGAGGAACTGAAAACCGCCAAGGGCCCCGCGCGTGCCATCAGTCTGGGATATGAGCGCGCGCTCAGCGCCATTCTGGATGCCAACATCACCACCTTTATCATCGCTGTGATCCTGTTCGTTCTGGGGTCGGGGCCGGTACGCGGCTTTGCCGTGACGCTGGGGATCGGCATTGTTACCTCGGTTTTCACCGCATATTTCGTCACCCGTCTGATGGTTGTGTTCTGGTTTGAACGCGCCCGTCCCAAGACGATCACGGTCTAGGAGACTGAAATGAAACGCATGCGTTTAATCCCCGACGAAACCAATATCGACTTTTTCAAACACGCCAAGCTGACCTTTGGGGCGTCTTGCGTGGCGGTGGTTCTGGCCCTTGCCGTGTGGTTCACGATGGGTCTGAACTATGGCATCGACTTCCGCGGTGGCACGACATTGCGCACCCAAAGCGAGACGGCTGTTGACGTGGCCGCCTACCGCGCCGCGATGGAGCCGTTGGGTCTGGGCGATGTGTCGATCTCAGAGGTGTTCGACCCGACAAGCGACAGCAGCAAACATGTGGCGATGGTCCGCATTCAGGCGCAAGACGGCGAAGAGGCCGCGACCCCTGAAATGATCGAAGCCGTTGAAGCCGCCCTGAAAACCGTTGCGCCAAAGATCGTTTTCACCTCGGTGGAATCGGTCGGGCCGAAAGTGTCGGGCGAACTTATCCAGACTGCCCTGCTTGCGGTTGGCGCATCGCTGGGGGCAATCCTGATCTACATCTGGTTGCGGTTCGAATGGCAGTTTTCCGTCGGCGCGGTTGCGGCCCTGTTTCACGATGTGATCCTGACCGTCGGCATTTTTTCGGCCCTGCAAATCCGGTTCGATTTGCCTGTGATCGCAGCAATCCTGACGATCATCGGCTATTCGATCAACGATACGGTGGTCATCTTTGACCGCCTGCGGGAAAACCTGCGCAAATACAAAAAACGCCCCCTGCGCGATGTGATGAACATCAGCGTCAACGAAACCCTAAGCCGGACCTTGATGACATCGGGCACCACCCTGCTGGCGCTGATTGCGTTGCTGGTTCTGGGTGGCGATGTGATCCGCGGTTTCGTCTTTGCGATCACATGGGGTGTCGTCGTGGGTACCTATTCGTCGGTTTATGTGGCGAAAAACGTGGTGCTGTTCCTGGGCGTGAAACGTGACTGGACCAAGAAAGACACCGGTTCGGGTCAATACGCCAACATAGATGCATGACGTCTTAGCGGCGGCCGGATCAACCTCGGGTCTGATCTGGCTGCTTTTGAGCGTTATCGCATCGGGGTTGGTACGCGGTTTTTCCGGCTTTGGCAGCGCCATGATTATCATGCCCGTCGCCGCATCGGTGCTAAGCCCCGTTCAGGCCATCATCTTCCTGTCCACAACCGAATTGCTTGGCCCGCTGCCAAATCTGCCGTCGGCCCTGCGCCAAGGGTCCAAACGCGATATCTGGCTCTTGCTGTCAGGTGTCTTGCTGGCCATGCCCGTGGGCTTGGTCGTTTTGTCCGCCATGTCACCCGATGTCTTTGGCTGGATCGTGTCGGGCGTCGTCATTGCACTGTTGATGCTGTTGATCACCGGCTGGCGCTATTCCGGCACGTTGGGTAAACCGCTGATTGTCGGGACCGGCGCTTTGGGTGGTTTCATGACAGGGTTTGCAGGTGTCGCGGGCCCGCCCGTGATCATGCTTTATATGGCCAGCAAATTGCCAATCGCAGCGATCCGAGCGAATTTCCTGCTGTATCTTGTCGGCGTTGATTGCCTGCTGTTCATCATGCTTTTGCTCAGCGGGCAGTTGGTGTGGCCCGTTGTTGTGCTGGGCCTTTTGATGGGCATCCCCAACGTTTTGGCCAATATGATCGGGGCGCGACTATTTAACCCGCAATCCGAGACGCTTTTCCGCGTGGTGGCCTATATTGTCATCGGGCTTTCCGCTATTATCGGATTGCCGTTGTGGAAAGGATAAGGTCATGCGCCTGAACGAGGTTGTGTTTAACGATGCCAAACCTGTCGAAGGGTATGGCCCCGGATTTTTCCGCATTGGCGGCACCGTGATCCACGGGCCGGTGATTACCGGCGCGTCGGGCACCCGGACATGGGGCGGGTTTGACGACGCCGACGCGCTGCTGGCACTGGCAGGCACGGTTGATATCTTGTTTCTGGGCATGGGGGCCGAGATCGCCCATATCCCCGCTGACCTGCGCCGCCAGATGGATGACGCGGGTCTGGGCCTTGAAGTGATGTCATCGCCCGCCGCATCGCGCACCTATAACGTCTTGCTGAGCGAAGGCCGGCGCGTGGCGTTGGCGATGATCCCGATCTGATATGACATTATGCATCCACGATCTGGCCGTCGCCCGTGGCGGCGTCCCTGTGCTGAGCGGGGTCAGCTTTGAGATTGCTCCCGGTGCGGCGCTGATCTTGCGCGGCCCGAATGGCGCGGGCAAGACCACGCTGCTGCGCACCATCGCGGGGCTGCAACCGGCGCTGTCGGGGCAGATCGACGGGGCGGATGAAACCATCGCCTATGCGGGCCATGCGGATGGCCTCAAGGCGATGCTCAGCGTGACCGAAAACCTGACCTTCTGGGCGCAGGTCTTTGGCAACAGCGATATCGAACCGGCGCTGGCTGCCTATCAGCTGGACCCGTTGCGCGACCGGCTGGCGGGCACCCTGTCGGCGGGGCAAAAACGGCGGCTGGGGTTGGCGCGGTTGATGGTCACGGGGCGGCCCGTGTGGGTGCTGGACGAACCCACCGTGTCGCTGGACGCGGACGCAGTTGCGATGTTCGCCTCCGCCGTCACGGCGCATCTGCGGGCAGGGGGCATGGCGCTGATCGCCACCCATATCGACCTTGGCCTGAATGCCGCCACCTATGATGTGGCCCCGTACCGCGCCAAAGCGGACCAGCGCAGCGGTGCCAGCGACGAGGCGTTTTTATGATTGCGCTGCTGCACCGCGACCTGATGCTGGCATTTCGCGCCGGCGGCGGCTTTGGCCTCGGGCTCGCGTTCTTTTTGATTGTCACAGTGCTGGTGCCGTTCAGCGTCGGCCCGCAATCCGAACTGCTGTCCACCATCGCGCCGGGGGTGTTGTGGCTGGGGGCGCTGCTGGCCTGCCTGCTGTCGCTTGACCGGCTGCTGGCCCTTGATTTCGAGGACGGTACATTGGATCTGCTGGCCACCGCGCCCCTGCCGCTGGAGGCCGCGCTGAGCATCAAGGCGCTGTCGCACTGGTTGACCACCGGGCTGCCATTGGTGCTGGCCGCGCCGGTGCTGGGGCTGATGCTGAACCTTGCCCCTGACGGGTATCTTTGGTTGATCGCGTCGCTCGCACTTGGCACGCCGGCACTGTCGGTGATCGGTGCCTTCGGGGCGGCCCTGACGGTGGGGATCAAACGCGGCGGGCTGTTGATGTCGCTGCTGGTGCTGCCGCTTTATGTGCCGACGTTGATCTTTGGGGCCGAAGCCGCACGTCGCGGGGCGATGGGGCTGGATGGCACCACGCCGCTGATCCTGCTGGCGGGCATCACGCTGGGCACGATTGCGCTGATGCCTTTCGCCTCGGCTGCGGGGTTGCGGATGACGTTGCGATGAGCGGGCCAACGCCTGAGGCGTTTTGCCCATTGAGTGCATCCTAGGGGAAGGGTAAATACCGAACATGTCATTGTGGGAATATGCCAATCCGGTAAAGTTTTTGGGCCTGTCAGCCCGTGTGCAACCCTATCTCTGGGCGGCAGCCGCGATCTGTGTGGTTGTGGGGCTGGTGTGGGGGTTCTTTGCCACGCCGGATGATTTCCGCCAGGGATCAACGGTCAAGATTATCTACCTGCACGTCCCTGCTGCGCTGATGGCAATCAATGCGTGGTTCATGATGCTGGTTGCCTCGCTGATCTGGCTGATCCGCCGCCACCACGTCAGCGCCCTGGCCGCCAAAGCGGCGGCACCGGTCGGTATTACCATGACGGTTATTGCGCTGGTGACCGGTGCGATCTGGGGCCAGCCGATGTGGGGCACATGGTGGGCATGGGACCCGCGCCTGACGTCATTCCTGATCCTGTTCCTGTTCTACCTTGGCTATATCGCCCTGTGGGAAGCCGTCGATGACCCGGACACTGCCGCCGATCTGACCTCTGTGCTGTGTCTTGTGGGGTCGGTGTTTGCGGTACTGTCACGCTATGCGGTCAAGTTCTGGAACCAGGGGCTGCATCAGGGCACATCCGTGCCCGTGGCAACGGGGGGACGAACGGTGTCTGACGTGTTCTTTTATCCGCTGGTGATCAGCATGGTAGGCTTTGGCCTGCTGTTTCTGGCGTTGGTTTTGTACCGCACCGGCACAGAAATCCGCCTGCGCCGCGCCCGCGCATTGCTCGCCCGCAGCAAGAAAGAAGCATGATGCCTGATCTTGGAAAATACGCCGCCGAGGTGCTTGCCGCTTACGGTCTGTCCCTGGTGCTGATGGCGGGGCTGATCCTGTTGTCCTTGCGCAAAGGCCGCCGCGCAAGGGCGGAACTGGCCCGGATCGAGGCGCAAAAAGATGCCTAAGATATCACCATTGATGCTTGCCCCGCCGCTGATCTTTGCCGCATTCGTGGCCCTCGCGGCCTTTGGCATGTTCAGACCCGACCCCGAAGGGTTGCCGTCAACTCTGGTCGGCCAAACGGCCCCGGCGCTGCCTGAACAGGAACTCAGCGGTTTTGCGCCCCCCGCAGCCGACGCCCTTGCAAGCGGCAAGGTGACGCTGGTGAACTTCTGGGCCAGCTGGTGCCCGCCCTGCCGCGCAGAGCATCCGACCCTGTTGAAAATGCAGGCCGACGGGATCGCGATCATCGGGGTGAATTTCAAGGACACAGCTGGGGCGGCAACCAGCTATCTGACTGATGACGGTAACCCGTTTCAAGGCGTAGCCTTTGACCCGCAAGGGCGCACGGCCATTGACTGGGGTGTAACCGCGCCGCCGGAAACCTTTATCATCGACGGGGATGGCACCGTATTGTTCCGCTTTGCCGGCCCCTTGGTCGGAAGCGACTATGAACAGCGTTTCCTGCCCGCGTTACGGGATGCTTTGGCAGAGTAGTCTGTTATTCCAAATGGACTTAAATCCTCGCCGAAGGCATTTCTTCCTTTGCGCGCCGGCCAAAAGAATTTCGCCTTTGGCGAGGATATTTAAGAGCCAGAGAAGCCCGGGGCGGGGCGGAGTGTGGCGAATTTTCTAGGTTACTTGGTAGGGGTGTTGACCCGTGAGACAGATTTTACAAAAGCGTTTGCCGAATGAGCAGGGCGGCGATGTGCGCTTGCCGGGGGTTGGACCTTGTGCGGCGAATGACTGGCTGCGGGCGGATGATGCTTACGCTGCGCAGATGCAGTACCGCGCCGAGCTGATTGCCCAGAGGCCCCAGGATGTATTGTATGAACCTGACACTGCGCGCGAGGCCAGTCTCGAGGTGTTGCGCGAGGCTTTGGGGATTTTGCCACAGCTTGGCTTTGCCGTTGAGGGGAGCCGGGTCATCTGCCCTGACGGGCGCGCGGTCGATCTGGACTGGGACGCGCCCCTGCGCAGTTTGGGGCATTTGGTGCAGGAAGACATTTGCATTTTGCAAAAGCGGGGGGATGAGCACGTTCTGGCCGCCGCTGTGCTGTGCTTTCCTGCGAATTGGCGTTTGGCCGAGAAAATCGAGCGCCCGTTGACGGCAATCCATGTGCCGGTCGAAGAATATGACGATAACATTGCCCGCCGGGTGCAGCGTCTGTTTGACGGGGTTCGGGTGGGCCAGCCGTTGTGGCGGTTCAACAGGTTGACCTATGCCGATGCCGATCTGCACCAGCCGCGCCGGCGCGAAGTGGGGGATGAAATGCCGTTTCTGAGGTCGGAGCGGCAATGTATCTTGCGCTTGCCCGAAACGGACGCGGTTGTGTTCACCATTCATACCGTCGTGGTGCGCGGCGATGTTACGCCTGTTGGACGCTGATCCAACAGGCGTGTGAGCTTAGCGCGGGTCAAGCACCAGATGTGGCTGCCCGTCCGAGGTCTTGCGCGGGGAAATCCCGTTTGCGCCCACCACGGCGTTCACCTGCCGTCGCAGGTTGCTGAACAGGGGCGAGGTCACCACGTCAACGGCTTGGTCAAAGCGAAGCGTCAGGGACCACATGCCGGAGCCGGAGAGTTTCGCCGCTTTCACCACGCCTTTGAACGGTTGGCCAAGATAGCGGCCCGAGGCGCGGTCGCCGGGTTTCCAGCCGATGGTCGGGGTGCTGGCTTGGGCGCTCAGGGTGTTCCAGTCGCGCGCGCCCCATTGATGGGCAACTATTTCCAGGGTCGCGGCGTGGGAAACGGTGTTTCCTTGCGCTGCCAGATCTGCACGCAGGCGTTTTGCCTGAGATTTCAGGACATCGGTCGGGGGGATCGGGGTTGTCATTTTAACACTCCTGCTCTCGCAAAAGTCGAAGGGGGTCCGCGTTACCCGTCAATCGGCGAGATTGAAGGTGTCGTGTTTCAAAGGGCTTCACCGGAATGCGGACGGCAGGGGCCTTTCCCTGACCCCCATATGGCGCGTTGGCGCGAAAGTTGCAAGGGACGCGGTTCGGGGCCCGGTTCGGATACCTTCGGCGAGGATTTTTGGCCATTTGGAAGGCAGGGGATGCGCACCTGTCCGGGTGCGCATTCTGGTGCCAGGTTAGGTTAGCCGTCGATGCGGGTACCCATGATGGCGATGGCTTTTTGATACACGCCGGCGGCGTTCCATTGCTTGATCACGGCGAAGTTTCCCTGACCTTCCTGATAGCCGACGCCGGGTTGCCAGCCCTTCTGGCGCAGGAAATTGGCGGTCGAGGCGAGGGCATCGGTCTGGTTATAGAAATCAATGCGCCCGTCGCCATTGCCGTCAACGCCGTAGCGCAGGGCATTGCCCGGCAGGAACTGCGTATGGCCCAGTTCGCCGTGTTTCGCGCCTTTGGTCGATCCGGTGATTGCGCCCATATCGACCAGCTTCAACGCGCCGATTGCGTGGGGTTCAAAGAAGGCGGAGCGGCGGCAGTCATAGGTCAATGTGGTGATGGCCGAGACAACAGCGCTGTCACCCATGAAGCCGCCGAATGCGGTTTCCATCCCGTGGATCGCGATGATGACCCCTGCCGGCACGCCAAAGCGGGCTTCCAAGGACTGGTAGAACGCGGCATCGCGGGCTTTGCGTTTGCGGCCTTGGGCGACGATGGTATCGGCCCCGCGCACCTGCATGAATTTCGACAAGGAGTATTTGAACGACTTTTGGTTGCGGTCTGCGGCGATGGTGCGCGAGGCGTATTGGGCATCGGCCAGGGCTGCCAGACCGCGTTTGCCAACCCCTGCGGCTGCTGCTTCTTTTGCGAAGGAGGATTTCCAGGCGTTAAAGCCGCCGCCGCTGTTTCCGCATTCTGCGGCAACCACGGGTGCGCAGAGGCCGGCTGTCAAAAGGCAGGCGGCGGTAATCGTTTTAAAGAAATACATAAAAAACCCCAAAGTGACTGAATTAAAGCGACATTAACCAACGGGGCCTGATCTGCAAAGTGAAACTGCCGTGATCAATGCACAAAGGGCGCCCCGCTTGGGACGCCCTTTGGATTTTCTTAACTTCTGTTGATTAGCAGCTGTAGTACATGCCGAATTCAACAGGGTGGGGTGTGTGCTCGTATTTGTGCACTTCTTCCATCTTGAGTTCGATGTAACCTTCGATCTGGTCCTTGGTGAACACGTCACCGGCCAGCAGGTAATCCATGTCGCTTTGCAGCTCGTCCAGCGCTTCGCGCAGGGACCCGCAAACGGTTGGGATACCGGCCAGTTCCTCGGCAGGCAGATCATACAGGTTCTTATCCATGGCTTCGCCCGGATCGATCTTGTTCTTGATGCCGTCAAGGCCAGCCATCAGCAGTGCTGCAAAGCACAGGTAGGGGTTGGCTGCGGGATCGGGGAAACGTGCCTCGACGCGCTTGGCTTTGGGGCTTTCTGTCCATGGGATCCGAACGCAGCCAGAGCGGTTGCGGGCGGAATAGGCGCGCAGAACGGGGGCTTCGAAGCCCGGGATCAGGCGCTTGTAGCTGTTGGTCGCCGGGTTGGTGAAGGCGTTCAACGATTTGGCGTGGGACAGGATGCCGCCGATGAAATACAGCGCTTCCTGGGACAGGTCGGCGTATTTGTCGCCTGCAAACAGCGGCTTGCCGTCTTTCCAGATCGACATGTTCACGTGCATACCTGAGCCGTTATCGCCATAGATCGGCTTGGGCATAAAGGTTGCCGATTTGCCGTAAGCATGTGCCACGTTGTGGATCACATATTTGTACTTTTGCAGCTCGTCCGCCTGATGCGTCAGGGTGCCGAAGATCAGACCAAGTTCGTGCTGGCAGGACGCCACCTCGTGGTGGTGCTTGTCGACCTTCATCCCGAGGCGCTTCATCGTGGACAGCATCTCGGCGCGCAGGTCTTGTGCTTCGTCGACAGGGTTGACCGGGAAGTAGCCGCCCTTGAGGCCGGGGCGGTGGCCCGTGTTGCCCATCTCGTAATCGGTGTCGGTGTTCCAGGACGCGTCGGACGCATCAACTTCGTAGGATACCTTGTTGATCGTGTTCGAGAATTTGACGTTGTCGAACAGGAAGAATTCGGCTTCGGGGCCCATATAGGCCGTGTCACCAATACCCGAGGATTTCAGATATGCTTCGGCTTTCTGGGCCGTGCCGCGTGGGTCGCGGTCATAGGCTTCGCCTGTGTCCGGCTCGACGATCGAGCAGTGCACGCAAAGTGTTTTTTCAGCATAGAACGGGTCAACGTAAGCTGTGTCGGTGTCGAGCATCAGTTTCATGTCGGATGCTTCGATGCTTTTCCAGCCCGCGATCGAGGAGCCGTCAAACATGAAGCCCTCTTCGATGAAGTCTTCATCGACCAGATCAGAAACGATTGTGACGTGCTGCAGCTTGCCGCGCGTGTCCGTAAAGCGAACATCTACGTATTCGATGTCCTCGTCCTTGATCTTTTTCAAGAAGTCCTTGGTGCTCATTGGATGATATCCTCTTTCTTGGAACCTTTGGTGGATTACAGCGCGTCTGAACCGGTCTCGCCGGTGCGGATGCGAATTGTTTGTTCGATGGTGCTGACAAAGATTTTGCCATCCCCGATCTTTTCGGTCTTCGCGGCGTTCACGATGGCCTCGATGGCGGCGTCTACCTGATCGTCATCCAGAACAATCTCGATTTTGACCTTGGGAAGGAAATCAACGACGTATTCGGCACCACGGTACAGTTCGGTATGGCCCTTCTGACGGCCGAAACCTTTGACTTCAATCACGCTAAGCCCCTGAACGCCGACGTCCTGAAGCGCCTCTTTGACTTCATCAAGCTTGAACGGTTTGATCACAGCTTCGATCTTTTTCATCTGAGGCCTCCCTGCCGATATGCGGTATTCAATGTTTGCATGAGCGTCATTTCACTATGCAAGGCGACGGTCTACCAAGCGTCAGGCGGAGTCCACATCGGGCGATGAAATTTCGAGCGGGTAGCATGAAAAATGTGCTGTGAGATTAAAAATTAGGCAGTTGTGAAATTGAAAAGGCCGGGGCAGGGGCAATTCGGTCGCGCGGCAGGCGTCAAGATGCGGGGCCTGATGCGTTTTCGGTGGAATTTACCGATGGCTGATTCCGCGGTTGGCGGATGTTCGGCGCAGTGCGGGGCATACCTGTGGGGCACACGAACGGGGCGCGAGGGTCGCGCGCGGCAGTTTGCGGGGGATGAGATCAACGGCTGCCCAATCCCTTGGGCAGCGGTCGTGTTATGCGGCGTCCAGGACTGCGCCACGTGCGCGGCAGGCATCTGCGGTTCCCAGCTCCAACCCGCCGGCATACAGAATATGCGGACCGTCGCAGAAGATCTGGATCAGGACCTGTTTTTGTTCGCCTTGGTCGATGATGAATTCACCATCCACAAGGGCGCGTGCCGCAACCAGGGCGCGTTCGGAATTGAACATCGCCTGCGCACGCCAGTCGCGAACCAGAACCATCTGGTCAGCCGCCAGCAGGGTGTCGGATTCAGGACGCGTATGCCCCAGCGATCCGGCTGCAAAAGCGATGGTATGAACTTTACGAGTGGTTCGTTGGATATGGGTGACAGTGGAAATCCCACAATCACGCGTAATAAGTTTGTCACCGATGCTCAGAACTTCCACCGGAATCTCCCCATCAAGGGTGAGCAAACGTGTGCCAGATATCAGGCCGCTATCGACGCTGACATAGGGCATATAATGGCCCGCTAGCGAATCCTGTTCGCTGACGCGCCCGACCGTATTCGGTTTCATGGGCGTCTCTTTCTTGCTTTACCTACCTCAGGTAATGAAGTGGATAAGGTAAAAAAGTGTTGATGTCTTGTGTTTTTTACACTCGCCTATCCCAAACTTGTTTGATAGAGACCGCGCAATGCGGGTGTGGCGGAATTGGTAGACGCACCAGATTTAGGTTCTGGCGCCTATGGCGTGGGGGTTCGAGTCCCTTCACCCGCACCAATTTATTTTTGGCCTATCGGCATTGGCTACTTGAGGCCGTTTGTGAACTGCCGCCTTTGGGTTTGGTTCCGAACTTTCCTCTTCATTCATATCATCACCATCCAACGTGACTGAATGCTGCCTGAAGCACGCACGCCGAACGCTTTTCCATGCGCTCGGTCTTTCGGATTTCTGCCGCTATTTGGGGGTGGGCCGCACTACCAGCGCCGTGAAATCCAGCGGCGGCAGTGCGGTATTCACTCAGTCTTGTGGGGGGCGCAGGGCGATGATGCGGATGTCGGGCGCGCCTTTGAACTCTTCGTTTTTGCGGATGAACCGGATCGCTCCGTTGGGCGCAATCCGCGCCAGCAGTTTTGCATCAGGGCTTTCTGCGCGCCAGTCCTCCAAGGAAAACTCTTCCGTCAGTCTGGTGGTCCGGAAGCGCCAGCCATCGGCCATCATCGCCTCAAGCTCGGCATGGGTGGCCTCGAGCGCCAAGGGCCGGCCGCCCAAGGTGCGCGGCAGCTGGTGGCGGGTGCTTTCAGACCGTTCACGCATCACCTGAAACACATTTTCGCGCCCAAATTCAGGGGCAAGGTCGGTGGTTACCAAGGTGTTATAGGCGTCATTATCCGTGGCTGCGATCAGCGTCGCATAGCTGACCAGTTCGACCCGCTGTTCCGCCGCTTCGGACAGAATATCGCCCGAAAACGTGTCGATGCCCGCTGCACGGGCCTTGCGCAGCCGGATGAAATTGGGGTCGGTCATCAGCACCGGCACTTCAGCCTTTCTGAGGGTTTCGGCCAGCGCGGTTGTCCAGTTGGCCCCGCCGATGATCACCACGCCCGGCACATCCGCACCGGCCAGGCCCAGCACCCGCGCAAAGGGCGCAAGGCTAAAGCCGTTAACCACAACCGTCACCGCGACCAAGGCAAAGGCCAAGGGCGCGATCAGTGCCGCGTCTTCAAAGCCGAGGTTGAGCAGACGGTCGCCAAACAATCCCGCAACGGCAACCAGCACAACACCGCGCGGACCGGTCAGCGCGACCAGCAGTTTTTCGCGAAACGGGATGCCCGAACCAAAGAGCGAGATAAAAACCGTCACGGGCCGCGCGATCAGAACGACCACCGCGACAAAGGCCGCAGCGCGCCAGTCAAGATTGCCGAGCGCGTCAACGTCCAGCCCCGCAGCAAGCAGAATGAACACACCCGATACCAGCAACACGGTCGCGTGTTCCTTGAAGCGGCGCAGTTCCTCATAGCTGGGCAGTTTGGAGTTCGCGATCACAATGCCCATGATCGTCACGGCCAGGAGCCCGCTTTCATGCAGCACCGCGTCGGATGCTGCAAAGACACCCAGCAACAGGGCAAACAGCACCGGCACTTTCATGTACTCCGGCACCCAGCCGCGCTTGAAACTACGCGACAGGCCAACGCCCGCGGCGACCCCTGCGGCAGTTGCCACAACGGCACCCAGCAGCAGATCGACCATTGCCTCTGACGCGGTGGTTGCGGTGTTCAGGGCCAGCACGACTTCGAACGCCAAAACGGCAGCCAGCGCGCCGATGGGGTCGTTAATGATCGCTTCCCATTGCAACAAGGTGGCAGGGCGGCGCGACAGGCGGGCGGTGCGCAACAGCGGCGCGATGACGGTGGGGCCTGTGACGATCATGATCCCGCCAAAAACCGCAGAGCTGGACCAGCCCAAACCTGCCACATAATGCAGCGACAGGGCCGACAAAAGCCAGCCCAAGGGCGCACCGATATAAACCAGTCGCCTGACCCCGCCCACCGCGTCTTGCAGCGTGTGAAAGTTCAGCGAAAGCCCGCCCTCGAACAGGATAATGGCCACTGCGATGGATATCATCGGGGCCATCAGCGGCCCGATATCGCGGGTCGGGTCAAAGATACCCAGAACCGGCCCGATCACAATACCGGCGACCAGCATAAGCACGATGGCAGGCATGCGCAGCCGCCACGCGATCCATTGTGATCCGACGCCGATTGCGCCGACCAATGCGATTGCCGTTACGGGGGTAAGCGCGCCAAGTGCTTCTGTTGCCACAATGGTATCCTTTTTTAATCGTTCATCAAATTAACATGAGAAGGAGAGAAAATAACAATAAAACTGGAGGGGCGTTCCGTTACGTCGGCACGACATAAGCTGCGGGACGCGGCACCGTCACAGCGCCTGTTGGTCTAATAGAGTGGTTTTGATGTCACCTTTGGCGGCGGGGGAATTGTGGGGTTTTCGGGCATGCTTGCTCTTTTCGACTTCGCAAGGGCAACGCATGTATCGCGCAATGGTTCCGGCCCGCAGACCTGTGCGGGCAGCGTTGCAAGGCGCGCTGTCTGTGGGACGCCTTTATAAGGCGTTGATTTCATGTAGCTAAAGGGTGGCTAGCCCCCCGCAGTCGCTACCACCGTTTTCCGCGGGTTTGTGTTGACGCGGCAGTGTTATCGCGGTTTTCATCACCCAGCTTGCGCCATCTTTCAAGCCGCGCAGGGTCGAGCGTACCCGCCCTGACCGCCGCTTGCACGGCGCATCCGGGTTCATGCGAATGGGTGCAATCGCGGAACTTGCAGTTTGGGCCCAGTTCGGTGATCTCGGCGAACAACATGTCCAACCCGTCCGATACATCGCTGACGTGCAGGGTGCGCATGCCCGGCGTGTCGATCAGCCATCCACCGCCCTTGATCGCATGCAAGGACCGCGAGGTCGTCGTATGGCGGCCCTTTGCGTCATCGTCGCGAATGCCGCCTGTCTGCTGGGCATCTTCACCGGTTTTGCCGGAAAGGGTATTCAGCAAGGTCGATTTCCCCACACCTGAAGACCCGACAAGGGCAACGGTCTGACCATTGCTGCACCACGGGGCCAGCACGGCGGCCGCGTCGGGCGTTTTGCCATTGACCGTGACCACATCAAGGCCGCGTTGCAGCGCCTTGGCCTGATCCAGAAAACTGGCGGTATCATCGACCTTGTCGGCCTTGGTCAGAACGATCACCGGCTTGGTGCCTGCCTCGTTGGCAAGGGCAAGGTAACGTTCCAGTCGGGCTGGGTTGAAATCATCGTTGCACGAGGTGACGATAAACAAGGTATCGAGATTTGCCGCGATCAACTGTGGCACACGGCCGCCCTTGGCCGCCCGTTTCAACAGCGACTGCCGGTCGAGCCGGCGCACCAGCATGTTGTCATCGGCGGCCAGCAGCACCCAATCGCCGACCGCGAAATCGGTGGTGTTGGTTTTGGGCGGCAACAACAGCCGCACAGGCCCGTCGACAGTCTCGGCTGACATGCGCGACCGGTGCACGGTTGCAATACGCGCGGGGCGCAGGGCTGCCTCGGACGGGTCCAACTGGTCCGAGAAGAACGCGGACCAGCCTAGATCAGCCAAGCAGAGTGCGGAGGGAATATTGTTTTTCACACCCATTGGATGATCGCGCAGACGCGATGATGCAAGGGGGTCTGATCACACGGCAGAGGTTTTTCAACACGTTTCACGGATTAAAGCGCCGATACTGCTGCGCAAGGTGCGGTACTGTGGCGGTATTCGATGCCAAGCGATCTAGTAAAACCACAGATTACGCACAGCGACATCGACCTTGAACGCGCGGCCTACGGCGACGATGCCCAAGCGGCGCAACGCTTTGGGATCAAAATCCGCGTCGGTGCGGTGGGCTTCGAGATCGGCAAAGGCAAATTCCAAGGTCGTCCATTCAGCCGGTGCCGTAAATGCGCTGCGAAAGGACTGCCACGGTTTTTCCAGATCGGTGGTGCGCAGGCGCAGATCATAGCGTTCCCCGTTGCCGCAAACGTCAATCTTGATCCCTGTCCACGCGCTGGCATCAAACGCACCGCCACCTGCTGCAAAATCAAAGGCCATTTGCAAGAAACCGCCGTTGTTTTCCAATGATACTTCACCCGTCAGCCGCGTCGCGGGTGCGCCTTTGACCGGCTCTTGCGAGATTTGACCGCGCGACAGCCCGCCCATGACGGCATCGGGGACAAATTCCCAACCGGGCGTGATCTGTTGCGTCATGATCTGGGGTCTTTCACTGGAAATTGCGTGGGTGCGTCGCCGGGCACCCAAGCGGGGTACTTCATCATAGCTAGTCCGAATGCGTCAGAGGACAAGAACCGGTCGAGCCAGCCGTGCAGATCAGGCCAAGGCTGCGCATCAAACCACGGCTTGTCGATAAAGGCGAATTGACGGACGAAGGGCGCAATCGCCAGATCGGCCAGTAGGGGGCGATCAAACAGATGCGTGTCGATCCGCGCATCAAGATCAGACAGGAAACGGCAGGCATCGGCGCGGTGCCGGTCAGGATCTTGGTCGGGATAGCGGGTGGCGTATTTGGTCCGGTCCAGCGCATGTTTAAAAGGGCCGTCGCAGCGGGCAATCAAATCCCACCCCGCATCTGGCATGGCGTGCAGGCGCTGTGGATCAGACCGCAGAAACGCCCAGATCATGATATCAAGGCTTTCGTCGATCACGTGATCAGGAAGGACCAGACAGGGGACGGTCCCGCTGGGGGAGGCCTCCAGAAAAGCCTGCGGCTTGTCGCGCAAGACGATTTCGCGCAGCTCGACCTGAACGCCCGATGCCAAAAGCGCCAGCCGCGCGCGCATGGCGTAGGGGCAGCGGCGAAAGGAATAGAACGTCGGCATCATGGCAGGATCGACAGCCACATCCACGCGGTCAGAACCGAAGCCACGGTGGCGATCAGGACCGAACTGGCCGCCACACGGCGCGCACGGCCATACATATTGGCAAAGATATAGGCGTTGAACCCCGGTGCCATGGCAGCGGTCAGCACGCCCGAACGGAACAGGTCTTGGGGCAGGGCAAAGCTGGACCCCAGCAGCCAGACAATCGCCGGATGGACCAGCAAGGCAATGCCGCAGACCATTGCAATCGCCTTGAGGTCGCCTTCGGGTTTGTATTGGAACAGCACACAGCCAAGCGCGAAAAGCGCTGCCGGCAAGGCGGCGCGCACGATCAGCGACAGGGCGTCGTCAATCACGGCCGGTATAGCGACGCCGCTGAAATTGACCAAGAACCCCGCGATGATCCCGATGACCAGCGGGTTGTGGAACATCGCATTGGTGACGTTGCGCGCAAGGCTCAGCCCGGATTGCCCGCGGTTGCGCACGAATTCCATCACCGTGATGCCAAGACCGTAGCAAAACGGCGAGTGCATGGCGATGATCGCAAAGTTGCCTGTCAGCGCATCGGCCCCGTAAGCGCGTTCGGTGATCGGCAGGCCCAGCAGGACCGAGTTTGAAAAGAGGCAGCAAAACCCGATGGCCACGCAGTCTTCCCAGTCGCGTTTGAAGATGAACCTTGCGCCAAAGATACCAAGGGCAAAACAGATCGCGGCACCGGAGTAAAAGCTGAACAGAAGGCGCGGGTCGAAGGAGGCGGACAGATCAAGATTTGCGATGGACTGGAACAGCAGGCAGGGGACGGCAAAGCTTTGGGCAAAGCGCATGACGCCGTCGATGCCCGCGACCGGAAACACGCCCCGCCAGACAGAGACATATCCGAAGCCGATGACCAGAAAGACGGGGAGAATTACATCGAGGAGTGTCTGCACAACGAAAGCCTTGGGGGTTTTTGCGGATCGCTGGGGGTTTCACACCCCCAGACCCCCGTGGAGTTTATCTGGCAAAATGAAATCAGGCGGGAAAGGTCAGCGTCATGCCGTCATAGGCGGGTTGGATGTGATCGGGGGTTTCGGCGGCGACGGTGTCGTAATCCAGATCATTGTGCATATTGGTCAGCACGGCGGTTTGGGGGGCCATTTTTTCGATCCAGCCCAGGGTTTGTTCAAGGTGGCTGTGGGTCGGGTGCGGGTCGCGGCGCAGGGCGTCGACGATCCAGCAGGTGAGGTTTTCCAGATGCGGCCATGCGGCGTCGGGTATTCTGGCCACATCCGGCAGATAGGCGACATCGTTCATCCGGAAGCCAAGCGCGTCGATGCCGCCGTGGTTGACCAGAAACGGGGTGAAGTTGAGGGGGCCGCCGGGGCCGTCGATGGTGACGTCGCCGTCGATCAGGTTCATGTCCAGAATGGGCGGGTAGGACGACCCTTCGGGTTGGATGAAGACATAGCCAAAGCGGTCGAACAGGGCCTCGCGGGTAGGGATATCGGCCCAGACGGGCAGGCGTTTGCGCATGTTGATCACGATCATGCGCAGGTCGTCGACGCCGTGCACATGGTCGGCGTGCGAATGGGTATAGATCACCGCATCAAGCCGTCCGACATTGGCATCCAGCAACTGGCTGCGCATGTCGGGTGAGGTGTCGACCAGCACGGATGTGGTGCCCGTTTCGCTGATCCGTTCCACGAGGATGGAGCAGCGGCGGCGGGCATTTTTGGGGTTTGTCGGATCGCAAGCGCCCCATTGCCCGCCAAGGCGCGGCACCCCGCCCGACGAGCCGCAGCCCAGAATGGTGATCTTCATCGTTGCCATTATGCTGCCCCGGTGAAGGCCGCGACCTTGGTAAACAGGCGGTCGAAATTGGCTTGGGTCTGGGCCGCGAAATCGGCGTAGTCGAGGCCAAAGGTTTGCGCGCCGCGCCGGGCGGTATGTGCCGTATAGGCCGGTTCATTGCGTTTGCCACGGTGCGGGGGCGGGGCCAGATAGGGGCTGTCGGTCTCAACCAGTATCCGGTCGAGCGGTGCGGCCGCAAAGATGTCGCGCAAATCGCTGCTTTTGGGGAAGGCGGTGATGCCCGACATCGACAGATAGAACCCCAGATCAAGGGCGGCACGGCCCAGTTCAGCGGTGCTGGAGAAGCAATGCATCACGCAAGGAAATGCGCCGTTGCTGTATTCCTCGCGCAGGATACGGGCCATGTCGTCATCGGCGTCGCGCGAATGGATGATCAGGGGCAAGCGCGTATCGCGGGCCACGGCAATATGGGTGCGCAGCGAGGTTTGCTGGATGTCGGCCGATTCAGCGGTGTAGTGGTAATCAAGCCCGGTTTCGCCGATGCCCACCATCTTGGGATGACGGGTCAGCGCCAGCAGGTCGTCATAGCTGGCCATGGGTTCTGTTGCCACGCTCATCGGGTGGGTTCCGGCGGCGTAAAACACCGGCGCGTAGGTTTCGGCGATGGTGCGCACGGCGGGTTCGTTTTTCAGCTTGGTGCAGATGGTGACCATGCGCGTGACGCCGGCCTGCACGGCGCGGTCGATCACATCTGGCAATTCATCCTGAAAATCGGGAAAATCAAGGTGACAATGGCTGTCGGTAATGGGGTAAATGTCGCTCATGCCGGTCCCGTTTGTTGATCATCTGGGTGCGGTTTGACCCATCTTGAACAGGGTATCTAGGACCAGTGCAGCAGGGTCAAGGTTGACGGCCATCCCGTGACGCGCGCGGGTGCCGATCTCGTGGGCGGCTTCGGCCCATGCGCGGCCCTGCGCGGGGGTTGCGGACAGGCGCGCAAGCACTGCCCGCTCGTTCGGGGCGGCTTCGGTTTCGGGGGGCTGGCCTGTGGCACCGCTACGGGCAAGGCGCAGCATCAACAGGTCAATCAGGGTAAACAGCAGCGTCAGTTTTTCTTCGGCACCGCGGGTGGCGGCGGCTTCGGCCAGAGCCAGCGCGCGGGACCGGTCCATCTGGGGCAGGGTGCCCAGAATGCCGACCAGTTCGGCATACATCTTGAGGCCGCCCATCAAGGAAAGCCCGAGCGCGCCACCGACAGAGCCGCCCGACAGCGCCGCAAGGGCCGCGGGATCGCCTTGGACATCCACACCCGATTGAGCCAGCGCCTGCGCCATCTGGTCGGGCGACAAGGTGCCCAGTCGCAAGGTACGGCAGCGCGATTTGATGGTGGGCAGCAAGCCTGACGGGCGGTGGCTGATCAGCAGGATAATCGCGCGGGCAGGGGGTTCTTCAAGCATCTTGAGCAGCGCGTTGGCCGCGTTGGGGTTCATCAGGTCGGCGTCATCCACGATCACCACACGGCGGCCACCATCTGCCGCCGACATATGGAAAAAACCGTTCAGTTTGCGGATGTCATCCACAACGATCTGTTTGCGCAGACGTTTGGTTTTTTCATCCACGGTGCGGGTCACGGATTTAAGCGCCCCTTCGCCACCGGCGGCAATGCGATGCGCCACCGGGTGGTCGGGGTCGATATCCAGACTGGTCGGGGTTTCGGGGGCAAACATGCCGCCCTCATCGGGATCAGGGGTTGCCAGCAGAAATCTGGCGATGCGCCAGGCCAGGGTTGCCTTGCCCACACCCCGAGGGCCGGTCAACAGCCAGCCATGATGCAATTTACCGGAATTGAAGGCGTCCAGAAACGCGGCTTCGGCAGCCTCCTGACCGATCAGGCGGGGGGTGTCGCGCGGGTGGTGCGTGCCGTCAATGCGGTCTGGCTGGGGGGTATCGTCGCTCATGTATTGCGTTTAACACGGAATGCGTCCGTTGGAAGAGGGCGCACTGCATAATTCGCGGATGCCTGAGCGGGAAAGCGGTGGATTATGCCAGCCGCTGTCGGGTCGCGGCCAGAATATCCTGTGCAACGGCTTCGATCGCTTGCGCGCCGTCAATCACGACAAAGCGGTCGCTGAATTCCTGCGCGAGGGACAGGAACCCTTTGCGCATGGCCACTTGCAGGCTTTCGCCGAAATCCTCGAACCGTTCTTCGGCGGTGTTGCGCGACAGGGCGCGCGACAGCCCTTGGGCAGGGTCCATGTCGATCAGGATGGTCATGTCGGGTTCAATGCCGATCATCAAGTCGTGCAACTGGTCAACGGTGCTGCGCAGATCGCCACGGCTCAGCCCCTGATACATACGGGTGCTGTCGGCGAAACGGTCGCAGATCACCACCTTGCCCGCATCCAGCGCAGGCTGGATGGTGCGTTCCAGATGGTCGCGCCGGGCGGCGGTGAACAACAGGATTTCAGTATGCGCCGACCAGCGGTCCGGATCGCCCTGAAGCACCAGCGCGCGGATTTCCTCGGCCCCCGGAGACCCGCCGGGCTCGCGGGTCAGGATCACGTCATGGCCCGATGCCTCAAGCGCTTGTTTCAGCAGTTTGGTCTGGGTCGACTTGCCCGATCCGTCAATGCCCTCAAAGCTGATGAAAAACCCCTTTGCGGTCACGAAGCGTCCTCGGGGCCTTCGTTAAGGCGGTTCAGCAGATGTTGGGCGGCGGCGGTCAGTTTCACCATGAAACCACCGGGGGCCACGGCCTCGGAGGCGACAAGCTGGGCGCGGACTTCGGGCAGATCGCCACGGGTCAGAACCAGTTCGCCCACAGGGTCACCCTTGGCAACAGGGGCGCGCAACGGGCTTTTATAGACCACTTCGGCAACCACTTGGCTTCCGCCCGAAACAGGGATCAACACCGATAGATCCTTGGCCAGTTCCAACCCGACCGAGCTTGCCGATCCGATGGCAACAGGAGCCCGCGCGATTTCAGTACCCGCCGCCCCCATCGAGCGTTGCGAGAACTGCCGGAAGGCCCAGTTTACAATCGCCTCGGATTCCTGTGCACGCGCGGCGGCGGTTTCCAGCCCCGAGATCACAAAGATCACCCGGCGATTGCCCTGTTTGGCCGACCCCACCAGACCATATCCGGCCTCTTCGGTGTGGCCCGTTTTCAGACCATCGGCACCGATACCAAGACCCAGCAGCGGGTTGCGGTTGCTTTTGTTTTGCGGCGCGCGGCCGTCAAACAGAAACTCGCGTTGCGAAAACAGCGGATAATATTGCGGGTAGTCATTGATCAGGTGCATCGCCAGCAACCCCAGATCGCGCATCGACATACGCTGCCCGGCGGCGGGCCAGCCGTTTGAATTGGCAAAGGTTGAATTGGTCATCCCCATTTGCTGCGCGCGCTGTGTCATTAACCGCGCAAATCCCGCTTCGGTGCCATCAGGGCTGAGCGCTTCGGCGATCACGGCGCAGGCATCGTTGCCGGACAAGACGATAATGCCGCGCAACAGATCCTCCACCGACACGCGGTCGGTGGTATCCAGAAACATGGTCGACCCGCCATAGGACATCGCATGTTGGGACACCGGCAGCTTTTCGGTCAGATCAAGCCCGCCATTGCTTTTGCCCCGTTCGATCGCCTCGAACGCCATATAGAGCGTCATCAGCTTGGACATCGACGCGGGCGGCAAAGGCGTGTCCGCATCCTTTGCCATCAAGACGGTACCGGTGGTCTGGTCAACCACATAGGCCGCCGTCGCGCGGGTCTCGAAGGCCAGCGCGGGCAGGGATAGAAAGACCAGCGCCAGCGTGGCAGCGAAGATGCGGATCATGTTAAAGCTCCTTTGGCTTTGGATCAGTTGGACACGGCATATGCGTCCGAGAACCCTTCAGCTTTGATGGATTTCAGCAAGGCGGTCAGCTCCGTCTTGGTGGCGGCGGGGCCGACCAAAACGCGCCAGAAGGCTTTGCCGTTAATTTCACTACGTTTGATGGTGGGCAACATACCGGCGCTGCGCATCTGGTTGGCAGAGCGGTCGGCATTTGCCTCGACGCTGAAGATCCCGATCTGGACATAAGGTTTTGCCAGATTGGAGGGCTGCGTCGGCGCAGGGGCGGGGGTCGCGGGGGCGGGGGTCGCGGGGGCCGCTTCAATCGCGGCAGCCGCAGCAGTGGCCACAGGGGCAAGCGCGGTTTCGGTCACGGTTGCCGGTGCTTCGACCGTCGCCTCAGGGGCTGAATCCTCAGCCGGCGCACCCACCTCTTGGCGGCGCAATGCGGTGACATTCAGCGGGGCAGGGGCACCGGCCAGCACATTCAAGGCCGCCGCCGCATCAGATGATATTTGCAGATTTGGCCCCGGCAGATCGCGTTCACGGCGGAACAACGCACCGATCACGAATTTCCCGTTGGCCTCGTTGCGGATGATCACGCGTTCGGGGTCTGTCACATCGGGGTGGGCGACCCAGACGCCGCCCAAACTGGGCCGTCCGTCCCAAAGCCCCTGATCTGTCACGGAAAACACATCCGGCGCTTCGACATCACGCTCCACGAGCTTGGTCGAGGTGGGTGCCGATGCCGTGTCGTTCTTTTGGCCCAGTCCAAACTGGCCGTTGGCATCGCACCCCGCCAGCGCAGTCAACGCCACAAAGCCCACAGTCGCCATCAAAAGCGGCCGCGCCTGAGAGAATAAAGAAACCTTACGCCTGTCCATACCCGTCGTCCTTGCCTGCGGACCCGGCGTTTTCGCCGTTGCCCATTCGCGCCGTGAATACGGCATGTTTCACGCCCCGTTGCCGAGGTCTTGGCGTCACACTAGCCTTTGCAGCCCGCGCTGAAAAGGCTGCCGCTGCAGGATCGGCAAAATTCCCCGCCGATTGTCGTGAACTGGGTGCATTTCGAGGTTTGCAGAATCGCTGGCACCCCTCTATGCGGTCTGTGCTGCGGAGGAGTGGCAGAGTGGTCGAATGCACCGGTCTTGAAAACCGGCGTGCGTGAGAGCGTACCGTGGGTTCGAATCCCACCTCCTCCGCCACAAACCATTCGCGAACCCGAGACGAGGCCCGAGCGAGGGCCTTTTTTCTTTTTGGCTCAAAGGGGTTTAGCGAAGCCATCCGACTTTCGGAGACTGGCCGTTGGCCCGAAATTGGTCTCCGAACGCCCCGCGTCTCTTTTCACCCGCCCTTCACCGAAATCGAGACGCATTCAAAAATGCGCGTTATTTCAGGTGCTTGCCAAAAATGGATTGCGCCGCAGTTGAGGTCGGTTGAACCGCTATCGAAACGAGCAGAGACACCCGAGGGCGGCGTGGTTGTGCGGGGTGATGTGGGGGGTTGCGCAACGAACTCAAAATAGGTCACCCGGGAAGTTGCACCTCACCCTCATTCAACGGACGCAAGAGGTCGAATATCTGGTTCCGAACCCAGGTGTGAAGCGCGTTCTTGCTTGATTTCTGATGCCACGCCCCGATGATCAGCGACGGTTCAACATGCATCGGTGGGACAAAGATATCGAGCCCCAGTCCGTTTGCCAGCTTTAGCGCCAATTGCCGGGGACCAAGCGCGATCAGGTCGCTTTCGCTATGTAGTGAATCGTCGGCCAGGCTGCTATGGATCGAGACACCAAAACGTATTTCGACAGACTCTTCAGACCTTATGACGGGAATAACAATTGAATCGTAGCGCGCCTGTCGAACGTCTTCACGACTTGTGGAACAATACCAACGGACTCGATGCTGCACAGGTGGTCGAACGGCGCGCGACTTTCGGGCCAAACAGCATCGTCGCAGAGAGTTCTTCAGGTTGGCTGGAAATCGTTCGCAGCACAGTTAGCGATCCGATGATCTGGTTTCTCATCGGCACTGCCATACTGTTTATCTGGCTCGGAGATTTGACAGAGGCGGCTGTCCTTGGGGCGGCCCTTATTCCAATCGCCGGCATGGACGCTTACCTGCACAGACGCACGCAGGCATCGACTGAGGGGCTGCGGGCGCGGCTGGCCTCTCAGGCCCGGGTTCTGCGGGAGGGGCGTGAGCAGGATGTGCCTTCGGAAGACCTCGTTCCGGGCGATCTCGTGATCGTGTCGGCGGGCGCCTACTTCCCGGCAGACGGGCTTATTCAGTCCGGTGATGCCCTGCAGGCTGACGAGTCGACTCTTACGGGCGAAGCGCTCCCCGTTCGCAAGACTCCGCTGGCTCCCCGGCCGGTCGGAACCGGAAGCGTGAAGATCGACGGGGAGCATTGGGGCATGGCCGGAACCCGTCTTCTGACGGGCGAGGCCCGCGTGGTCATCGCGCTGACCGGGACCGAGACGCTTTATGGAGAGATCGCGCGGCTTTCCCGCGCAACCCAAGTCGATCGGACGCCACTTCAGGACGCGATCGCCCGGCTGGTGCAGATCCTGCTTGTCGTCGCATTGCTCCTCTGCGTCATACTTGCAGGGATCCGCTACGCTCAGGGTTATGGCGCGGTAGATGCACTTCTGAGCGCGGTCACCCTCGCTATCGCCGCGCTGCCCGAGGAGTTCCCGGTCGTCTTCTCGTTCTTCCTAGGCCTTGGCGTCTACCGCCTCGCCAGAAAGCAGGCACTTGTCCGACGCGCTGTCGTCGTCGAGAATATCGGTCGGATTTCCTGTATTTGCACGGACAAGACCGGAACGCTGACCGAGGGGCAGCTGACGCTGCATAAAGCACACCCCACCGAGGGGCGTAGCGGTGACGAACTGCTTTCGATCGCCGCGACGGCCTCCCGCGCGGAAACCGCCGACCCACTGGACCTGATCCTTCTTGAAAGCGCACGGCCCCGGGATGGCAAGGTCGATGCCATCTTCCCCTTTACCGAGGACAGACTGCGCGAGGTTGCCGTCCTGCGCTCACCTGAGGGCAACTGGATCGCCGCGATGAAAGGCGCACCCGAGACAGTGATCGGAATGACCACACTGTCGGAGGAAGAACGCGACCTGTGGCGCCAACACACACAGGAGCTGGCTGCCTCCGGCCACAAGGTGATCGGGGTCGCCAGCAGGTCGCTTCACGATTGGTCGGGGGAAGAGCCCGAGACCGACTTCGACTTTGCCGGCCTGCTCGCCTTCTCCGATCCGGTACGGCCGGGTGTCGCCGATGCGGTGCGCGAAGCGCAAGATGCGGGTATCCGCGTCATCATGATCACCGGAGACTATGCGCGCACAGCCGCAGCTATCGCCAAAGAGATTGGCATCGGGGCGGTGGACCCACGGGTGATCGATGGAAAGGACCTGGCGACGCATCTTGACGGGCAAGAGGCAGAGATCGATTTCGATGTCGTCGCCCGATGCACACCGTCGCAGAAGCTTGCCTTGGTTCAGGCGCTGCGCGCCAAGGGAGAGATGGTCGCGGTGACTGGCGACGGGGTCAACGACGCGCCAGCCCTTCGCGGCGCGGATGTCGGGATCGCAATGGGTGAGCGAGGCACGCGGTCGGCGCGCGAGGTCGCTTCTATCGTACTTCTGGATGACAACTTCGCCACGATCGTTGGTGCTATCGCCGAAGGACGCCAGCTGTTCACGAACCTCCGCCTCAGCTTCGCCTATCTGCTCATGCTGCACGCGCCGCTCGTTGCGACTGCAGCACTCATCCCGCTCATGGGATATCCGCTGCTGTACCTACCGATCCACATCATCTGGATCGAACTCATCCTCCATCCGACGGCCTTGCTGGTGTTCCAGAACCTGCCGTCGCAAGGAGCGCTTTCGCGCCGGAGCAAAGGAAATCGACTGAGCTTCTTCGCTCCGCGGGAATGGGTAACGATCGGCCTTGTCGGTGCCGTCGCAAGCGCGGTCATCCTCGGAGGATACATCCTCAATCTCGGCGAGACTGTCGATGTCCCTCACGCGCGATCGATGGCAATGGCTTCCCTCATCATCGCAGGTTCGGCCATTACTGCGGCCCTGACCCGGCTTCGTTCCAGATCCGCCTGGATCGCGACGGTGGCTCCTGTCCTGTCGGCCTTTGGAGCGATTCAGATCGAACCAGTCGCAAGTGTTCTCCACCTTTCCCCGCTCCATCCCGTGGACTGGGTAATCGCGGTGTTCGGAGGGGTGATCATCAGCGCTGGTGCCGCTTTTCTCAATCAGCGGCAGGATCGTGGCACGCCAGATGCCAAATTGCATAAAGAAGGGTAATCTCGCTCGTCAATGCCGACCCTTAAGGGTAGTATTTCAGACCAAAGTTTGTACTGCGGCATCCGGTAGAGAGGGCTCTGACCGGCCATTTGCTGCAGAAAGTACGAACGTCCGCTCTATCTGGAACAGGCGCGGCGCAAGCTTCGTTGAAGCTCAGAAGTCAGCGGTCAATCGAACACGCGCTGTTCTTGTTCCAGCCAAGCATCACCGGCTAGAAAGCACAGATCATAAAGGCTGACCGCCGTTGCCTCGCGCCCGCATGTCAGCTGTTTCAGCACCTCCGGCGCGAGATAGGCGAGCCGCAACTGTCGGCTGGAAATGGTCATAGACCCCTGAAGGCGGCGTGGTTGTGCGGAGTTTTGCGTAAGAACTACCGCACCGAGAAGTACACCTCCGCCGGAAGGCTGCCCTCAAAATAGAAATTGCCCCCTTCGTTGGGTTTAGGCTAAAGGTAGGTTGTAGAACTACACTAGGAGATGAGCCAAAATGCCCGATGGTACAAACGATTTCGAACTTCAAATTTCGCCGGAGTTCCTGGCAAAAGCCGAAAAAGATCTGATGAAAAGCATCGAAATGTATGGCGACTCCAAAGTCTTCGAGGCTTACAATCGCGGTGGTGGACCAAAAGGCGCATATGATCGACACTACGACAAGAGCACTCGCTGACAATTGAGTGGTCATCGTTGGAACAAGTACCTGAAATAGGAAGCTTGATCGTCAAGCTAGCGTCGCGCTGTAATCTTGATTGTGACTATTGTTATATCTATCACGGTCATGACCAATCATGGCGTGACATGCCGTTCCGGATGAATGACTCTACTCAAGCTGACCTTGTAGATGCAATTGAGTATCTTTACCGGCACCAAAATCACCCTCCACTCGTGGCTTTTCATGGCGGAGAGCCTTTGCTGATCGGCGTAACTCGCTTCTTGTCGCTTGTAGAACGGATTTTGGACAGAGTGCCTGATGCAAGATTGACGATTCAGACCAACGGGACGATCTTTAGTCCCCAACTGGAAGAGGCCTTACGGCAGTTTAGTCAAAATCTGACGTTCTCCATATCTGTTGATGGTTTTGTAACTGAAAATGACCGTCACCGTCTCGACCTCAGAGGTCGAAGTCGCTACGCACAAATTGAAAAAACGATTGTTTCAGCTCGCCAAGCCGAGGTGCTCGATAGCATCTTGATGGTGTTGGATATTAAAAACGCACCTGAAGAAACTTTTTCCTTTATGAAGTGGGCTGGTGCAAAATCTTACAATTTGATTTTGCGCGATGGCGACCATGAGGCCCTGCCTGAGGGAAAGACTTCCGTTCAATCGACAGAGGTGGGGCAATGGGTTCTCAGATTCGCTGGATTGTATTTCCAACATAAACAGGCATTTCGCGTTCAGTTGCTCGACGACATCTTGGGGGCACTTCTTGCGCGACAGTTTCACTCTGAAATGCAAGCTCATCGCCGATCAAAAATTGACCTAACGATCGAGACCGATGGTGAGATCAAACTCGTAGATACTTTGCGCGTGAATGCTGCAGGAAAAGACTGGGCTGGTGGCTTTAAGGTCTCGGCCGCGGGCTTGGAAGATTCTCTCCACTCTTTGGAGGTTGGTGCTCATATTGCCGAAGAAGCACGCTATGCAAGTGAATGCCTATCTTGCACCTATTTCGATCTTTGCGGCGGTGGTTATTTGCAGCATCGATGGGGCGGCGGCTCCTACAAGAATCCTTCGGTTTATTGTGAAGATTACAAACTGTTGTTCCGCGCGGTTGAAGGAGCCGCAGCATGATGAACCCAATTCTAGTAAACCTGCCTGAGGGTGGACGCTTTGGATCTGCGATAACCCAGGTGTTCTCTCCAGAAATTTACGACAGCCTTCATAGGGAGGTTCGAAAAATCGAATGGGAAGAAGCGCAACAGTATTTCTATAGACAGAGAGAACGCAATCTTGCAGAAATGCCCGTCTTTCAGGACATTTTTGATAGAAAATTCCGCTCACAGGTTGCAAGTACGGTCGGAGCATACTTTGCCGAAGTAGTAGATGAGGATTTTGATGTCGCCGCGCACAAGATGATTGCAGGTGACTATATCGGTGTGCACACGGACGAGAACGATCTAGGCGAAACATTTAGAATGACGGTAACGCTTAACGAAAACTGGAAAAAGGAGGATGGTGGTATCCTTCTCACATTAAAGAGCGGGAAAGTCACGGATGTCGATGGTGCTTGGTTGCCTTCTCGGAACAATGGGTTCATTTTTGGTATCTCTGAAGTTTCACACCACGCCGTTACGCCCATATCTGCGGATAAACCACGCTACAGTTTGATCTTCACTTTCAAGCGCGCATTCGGTAGATCTGCTTTAAGTGTATGGAACTTTTGGTATCCATTCCCTTTAAAATCGGACATTGATGAGGCTCGATACACTGCCGGAAAGATGAATATTTCCGTAAAAACCTTCGATAGTCCGTATTCATGTTATGTGTTTGGCGATAGCCGAGAACTTAGCGCCTTCATGGATGGTAATCTGAGAAATGCCCCGCGGGGCTTCACCTATGCGGATAGTACATCACGTAACGTTGACGAGTTTGGCGAGCAGCCTCGGGGCACAGATAAGCAGAGAATCGAGAAGATCTCGAAATTCAAGCGGCTGCCTCCGATCTGTTTAGTCCGCCGCCACTCCAGTGAGTACATTCTCGTGAACGGTAGCCATAGATTGAGCCACGCGGTTGATAGCTCTAACCCAATATGCGCTATCGTATTCGATGAGTTGTTAGAATAAACGGCTTCAATGGAAGCCAGGCAAATCAGAGTGTTGCAGATTGCAAAGTGCGCGTGACGGTTCGACTGCATCCTGAATGGTTCCACCGAGCAACAAGCAAGGCTCAGTAATTAAATCTTCACGGAGACATCTAGGTCGTTTGACATAATCTGCCCATCTGCGATTAAAAAGCGGATCAGCCTATTTGACTTAACAACGTCGAAGTCATGGTATTCAGCAAAACGATCGTTACTCAGAATGTATGTATTCTTGCCGTTCTCTGCTAATTTTAGCAGGTATTCATCGGCACCTGTCTTGGTCGGCGCGACGTGGGTTTTTACCAAATTCCCCAAACCCTGCTCGACCCCTTGATTGTCGGTTTTCAACAAGGAACGAATGGATGCATCGAACACCACAGTGGTCTTGTAACGGTCACCTAGCGCCGCCAGTAAAGCAGAAATTCCCCTGAGGCCTATAAACGATTGGCCCTCATAACATGCGTTGTTGCCGTCGATGAGAAGGTGGCCAATCTGTCTGTCGGATTTTCGAAGTTCGTCATGAATTCGGCGCTCCAGCTTTGGCAAGTTCCTCTCAAGGCTGCTGATCTTACTTCGTCTGTCGTAAATCACCTTTCCAGGACTTCCTAAGCCAAATTTGGCTTCGCATTCTGCATGAATTATCGCACGCCCTCTCTTGTCAGATGCCGCACTGAGTTTTTTGTCAAAGCGATTTGCAGCGTCTATCTCATCGTTCAATTTGGAGAGTGCAGACTGTAAACGTTCATATTCCTCAATGTGAGGACGAATACTATCTTCGATTAGCTTTAGATTTTCACTGGCGGCAGAATGCTCGGACTGGGCCCGTTCAATTTCTGGCCCGAGTGCTGAAATTTTCTTTTCTGAGCTTTCAATATTGAAGTTCTCATTTTCTGCAAGCCGCTTCCTAGCGACACTTGCGTCCGAGCGTGCCTTGGACTGCGCTTCTTGATCCTCATTGAGGCGCTTTTCGATCAAGGATATGTTTCGGAAAAGGCGGTTCGCTTCTTTTCGAACTTGCCTTTGCTCGGCGGTAAATAACTTCCAAAAAATGAGTGGATTGCTTTTTTCTGAGCTAACCTCGTGGAGGTCGTGTGCCAGCTTGGATTTCCGTTCCTGAGCTTCTGAAATCTCTTGGGATAGGTTCGAGGCTGCATCATCAAGATTGCGGATTTTTTCCTTCTCAAGTTCAGGTACGAAGGATTTATGATTATCCACGGCGCGTCGGAGCTCGCGCTGGTTCTTCCGAAGAGCCTCGACTTGATCGGCTAATTTGGACAAACGCACACGTCGTTGTTGAAGCGGGGCAAGAAAGTCTTTTGTCATCATGTGTTCAATTTATTAATGTGGTCTTCTCGGTGCAAACGATTTCGCGGGAGCCGTGCGAACTCAGTGGTGATTGATACCTGCTTTGCTGACTTCAAAAGCACCTATCACTCAATGTTTGGGCGCACATGTTCAAAAATACAAGCTATCAGCCCGCTAGGTTTCAAAAACTTTTCCCATCTGCTCCCTCCAAGCCTTCCCCGCCAGAAGGCACAGATCGTAGAGGCTGCCCGACGAAGGCTCACGCCCGCAGGTCAGCCGCTTCCGGACCTCCGGCGCAAGGTCGGCAATGGTCTTGCCCCGTTTTAGTTCCGGTCTCTTTCGAGCAATGTTTGCTATGAAGGAGATAAGGAATGGCAAAGCGATACACAGACGAGTTTCGGCGTGATGCTGTGCGAATGGCGACGACCAGCGGCT
>Ga0206127_1000170_pt1 | contig 84138 bp, 66 predicted proteins | sample Helgoland_Spring_6_FD_148646 | JGI IMG/M metagenome (GOLD analysis project Ga0206127, IMG submission 148646) | Pelagic subsurface seawater microbial communities from Kabeltonne, Helgoland, North Sea - Helgoland_Spring_Bloom_20160419_1 | ecosystem: Environmental > Aquatic > Marine > Epipelagic ...
GTCTTTGAGTTCTAATTATTGCATCTCTAGAAAACAAATCTCCAGGATGGGTATACATATCTCGAAGAATTACATGGTCACTGGTTTTGGTATTTCCATTGACATTGACTTTTTTAATTCTAGCTTGTTTTCCTTCATAAACCTTTATCTCTAAATCTACCGAATCGTATTCTATTTTTTTCTCTACAGGCGTAACCTGAAAAAACAGATAACCATCGTCCATATACAAGGAGCTAATATCATTCCCGTTAGGATTCATAAATAGTTTGGTATCTAAAGTGGCTTGATCGTACAAATCTCCTTTTTTAATTCCCAATATGGTATCTAATAGACCTGTAGAATATTTTTGGTTGCCAGACCATTCTATATTTCTAATGAAGTATTGATTACCTTCCTCAATTCTAAATATAATGTTGATGGTATTTTCATCGAAATCAACAATTGTGTCAGAAACTATTTGTGCATCTCTATGAGCAATCTGCTTATATTTTTCAATTATTTTTTCTTTGTCTTGTTCAAATAACGAATTTTGAAACATAGATCTTTTGTAGAACCGATACCATTTTTTTTCTTTGGTCTCTTTCATTAATCTCTTTAGCTTATCGCTAGAAAGTGAAGAATTTCCTTCAATAATTATTTCGTTTACTTTATATCTTATACCTTTTTCTATATCAATTTTCATGATTTTGCTGTTGTTTACCAGCGTATCATTTTTTGTAGATATTGTAGCCTTGGCTTTTAAAAAACCTTTTCCTATAAAATAATTTCTAGAAATCTTTTTAACATTCATTTTTAGCGACTCGGAAATTATTTTGCCGCTGTAAAGGTCTAAGTCGTCTCTTAATTGGTCGGCCTCTGATTTAGAAATACCCGAAAATGAATACCTAGACATTCTAGGACTTTCTTTTAGTTTTATTCTTAAAAAAAGATTGTTTCCTTGAGTTTTTTCTTTAGAAATAGACACCTGACTAAATAATCCTTGGTTCCATAAATTAGTAATAGCCTTAGAGATTTTATCACTTGGTATAGCAATTTTCTCTCCTCTAATTAGTCCAGATTTTTGAATTACCATTTCGTGATCTAAATGAACTACACCATCAATAGAGATACCAGCTAGGGTATATTCTCTTGGTGAGAGCTGGTAATTCGTATAAGATTCCTGTCCATAAATATTATTTACAGCTAAGATTATAATTAAAATAATTTTAAAATATCTATGCATTAGAATCCAGTAGTTGTTCCGATGTTTTTCCAAATCTTCTTTCTCTTTTTTGGTAATCAAAAATTGCTTTGTAAAAATTCTTCTTCTTAAAATCTGGCCATAAAATCTTTGTAAAATAAAGCTCTGTATATGCCAATTGCCACATTAGAAAATTACTTACTCTATTTTCACCGCTAGTTCTAATTAATAATTCTGGATCTGGATAATCAGATGTACTCAAATAAGAACTTATTAATTCTTCATTTATTGCACTAGAGTCTAACTCTCCTTTTACAACTTCATTGGTCATCTTTTGTACGGCAAGAGAAATTTCTCTTCGTGAGCTATAACTCAATGCCAAAATAAGCGTTATTTTTTTATTGTTTTTTGTACTTTGTTTTGCTTCTTCAAGGGCTTTTTGACAAGACTCTGGAAGAAATTCTATGTCGCCAATGGTGGCTAATTTAACTCCTTTACTATTAAGTTCATCTACTTCGTTGTAAATAGATTGGACTAATAAATCCATCAATGCAGAAATTTCTTCTTTAGGTCTACTCCAATTTTCAGAACTAAAAGCATATAAGGTAAGATATTCAACACCTATTTCACCTGCGGCGGTCAAAGCTTCTCTTACTGAACCTACTCCATTAGTATGTCCAAAAATTCTCATCTCTCCCTTTTTCTTGGCCCACCTTCCGTTACCATCCATAATGATGGCCACGTGCTTAGGAATTCTAGTACTATCTAAATTAAAATCTTTCATAAAAAATGAATTTCAAGAAGTGTTTATTTTGTTACCATTTTGGACAAACTACATCCTTAAAAAATTCATACGTTAAAATAATCCCACTTACAGCATACCAATCCTTATTACTAGCATCTCCTCTTTGCAAACCGTAACTTGAATCATTTAAGCCTTGAGGAAATCCAGATTTATCGCTCATTTGAGCTGCCTCTGGGCTAACTGCTGCCAGTTCTACTAAATCTGGGTAAAGGCCACTTACATCGTCAAAATAATCTGTGAAAGTTTTTCTCATTCCATACTCTAAACCAAATGACAAATGATGAGTAATATTCATTTTAACACCTACTCCAAAAGGAATAACTATTTGGTTTCTGGAGTATTTTTTAACAATCTCATTATTTTCATTTCTCAAAATACTTCCTTGACCTTCAGTTCCCAAAGGTTGCAATTCCACCCATTCTCCACCAGATTTCCCTTTGGGATTCATTCTCATATAATTAATTCCAGCAAAAAAGTAAGGGGAGCCGAAATCAGGTTCATCTGTATGATTTTGACCAGGATGAAATTTAAAAAAATCAATCTCAATAACAGGACCAAACTCAATAACTTCAGATTTAAATTCTAGGTTTCGATAAATTTGACTTTCAACACCTGACTTTCCGTCGTTGGCCTTAAACTTATTATACATTAAATGAAATCTTAGAGACATTCTCTCATTAGGAAAGTCTGTTTTGTAAACTAATCCAAGACATAAATCTTGTTGGGAAAAATGACTTTTATTTAAATCACCAATGTAGTAACCGGTTCCCGAAAAAAAACCAAATTCAGTAACTTGCGAAATGGAGCTTAGGCTAATTAAAAATGTTGAGAGTAAAATTAAATTTTTCATCTAGCTATAACTTACAGTGAAATTACAAAAGAAATTATAGGAAAACCCTAAAAAGAGTTAATTTCTTGAATCTTTTCCCCAAAATAACTTGTTTCTGATAGTTTTAAAGAAATTATGATCCGGCAACTCTATTAATTTAATGGAAAAATCAGCTTTGCTTATAAATATTTCTTCATTGTTTTCTATAGAGACAGACCTACTGTCCATAGTTAAAAGAAATTGACTTTCTCTAGACTCTGCTCTCAACCTTATTACCACTTGATCACCAACAACCATCGGTCTAAGATTTAAATTATGGGGAGAAACAGGCGTAATTACGAAATTATTAGAACCAGGGGAAATAATTGGACCTCCACAAGACAAAGAATAAGCTGTTGAACCTGTGGGAGTAGAAATAATTAAACCATCGGCCCAATAAGAATTTAAAAACTCATTGTCCAAGAAAGCATCAATTTTTAACATGGATGAAGAGTCTTTTTTATGAACCGTAATCTCGTTAAGTGCAAAATTTGAGGTTTTAATTTCAGACAAAGTTTTACTTTTTACCTGAAGTAAAGATCTCTGATCGAGTTTATAGTCTTTATTTTTAAGTGCTTTTACAGCTAAAACTATATCCTCCTGGGTAATATTTGCTAAAAACCCAAGTCTTCCAGCGTTAATTCCTAAAACTGGAATATTGCTGTCTTTAATCATTGTAACGGTATCTAGAAGTGTTCCATCACCACCAAAACTTATCAAAAGATCAATTCCATTTGCTAATAAATCTTGGCCATTAAAAAAATTTATATTAAATCTTTCAATAAATGAAGAATGTTCTTCTAAAGATTGGTGGATAAATAACTGAGGATTTAGTTCGTCTTTTAACGTTACAATAAGCGCTTCTAAGAATTTTAAATTGTTCTCCGAGATAGACTTTCCGTATATAGCAATATTCTTCACTCTAAACTTCTAAATAATTAATTAAATGATCGTATCTATCTTTGGTTTGGTTGGCTATTTCTTCATCGCTAAATATTTCATCAATCATATAATCGTATCTGGAAAAAGTTTGCAAAACAGCTCCTAAATTGGTTTGGGTAATTTTAATTGTAAGTTTTATTTGGTTTGTTCCTTCAATAAAATCGTTGTAAAAAGCAAGAATTTTAGAGTCGTTACTTTCAATTATTTGGGCTATTTCTGAAAACTGATAATCCATATTATTTAAATACAGGATTAAAGTTGCTCCATTTTGAGTAAAACTTGATTGATTACTAAATATATTTAATAAGTTTTTTCCACTTATAGACCCTTTGTAATTGTTTTGATTATCACAAACAGGAACTACACTTAAATTATAATTGGAGAGCAGTAGCATAATTTGAAATAAATGGGCATTCCCAAAAACGAACTGCTGCTTGCCAATGAAATTAATTTTGGAGATTAATTCCTTTGAATTATTGAAATCATAAATCATGTCATCAGAAATCAAACCAACAAATTCAGAGCCACTTACTACCGGCAGATGATTTACTTTAAACTCATCCATCCAGTTCAAAGCCTTTTCCAATGACTCATCAATTTTTATTGGTGGAACATCGTTTTGTATTAAATCAATTGCCTTCATTTATTATAAATATTTGTAAAAATACAATTAAAGTAGCGATTAAGATAAATTGTCTTTTAATTTTGTGTCATGATCGCATTAAGTGTAAATATCAACAAAATTGCAACATTGAGAAATGCTAGGGGTGGAATTATACCCAATGTTATTCAGCATGCTAAAAATATTGAACTTTTTGGAGCTAATGGAATTACTGTTCACCCAAGGCCAGATGAGAGACATATAACTTATCAAGATGTTAGAGAACTGAAGAAAGTTCTTAAAGTGGAACTAAATATTGAAGGAAATCCAAAAGAAAATTCTTTTGTAGATCTTGTTCTAGAAACCAAGCCTAGTCAAGTTACCTTAGTTCCTGATGAAAGTGGTCAATTAACTTCCGATCATGGCTGGGATACAATCAAAGAAAAAGACTTTTTATGTGAAATGGTTCAACTTTTTTCAAACAATCATATAAGAACCTCTTTATTTATAAATCCAGATGAAAAACATGTGCAAGGAGCTAAGGAAATTGGATCAGATAGAATAGAACTTTATACAGAAAGTTATGCAAGTTCTAACGTTTTAGGGTTTGAAAAAGCTATTGAACCATTTGTGAAAGCAGCTAATAAAGCCAATGAGTTAGGAATAGAAATAAATGCGGGACATGATTTAAATCTGGAAAACTTAAAATTCTTTGCAACAAATATCCCAAACTTAAAGGAAGTCTCTATTGGTCATGCCCTAATTGCAGACGCTCTAAATTATGGAATGGAAAACACTGTTAATTTATATCTCAGAGCTCTTTTAAAATGAAACTTAATTACAAAAAAATAGGTAAGGGAAAACCCTTGCTAATACTACACGGATTATTCGGCTCATCTGACAACTGGGGAACACTTGGCAAGAAATTCGCTGAAAACAATTTGGTTTATTTAATAGACCTTAGAAACCATGGCAGATCTCCTCATAGCAAAGAGATGAGTTATGACCTTATGGCGGATGATTTGCTAGAGTTAATTGAGTACGAAAATATTAATTCTCCTATAATTCTTGGGCACTCTATGGGAGGGAAGGCAGCTTTGTTATTTGCAGAAAAATATCCAAAATATCTAGATAAATTAATTGTAGCTGACATTGGAATAAAAGCATATCCCATGCATCACGATGAGATTCTAAAAGGGTTAAATAGCGTTAACTTAGAAGAAATTTCAAGTAGAACTCAGGCTCAGCAGTCTATCCAAGTTCATATTGACAATTTAGGAATCCAACAATTTTTACTGAAGAACTTGTATTGGATTGAAAAAGGAAAATTAGCATGGAGAATGAATCTGAAAGAAATAGAGAAAAATATTGGAGAGATTTTAGTGAAAATCAATGTACACAAAAACCCAACTGATACACTTTTTATTCGTGGAGAAATGTCCAATTATATATTAGAGGAAGATTTTCAAAATATTCTAGAATCTTTTCCCAATGGAGTAATCAAAACAATTCCAAAGGTCGGACATTGGTTACATGCAGAAAACCCTATAGAATTTTACAAAATTGCAAATGAATTTATAAGCCAATAAGAAGAAAGTGATTTACTGCTTATTGAGTTGCATCTCAATATCAATTTCAGAGTTTATTGTAAAACCCATTGTGTCAATTACAAATGGTATTATCCCTTTTAGAAAACAAATGTCTTGTTGAATTGATAATATTTGATAATCGGATACCAATCCAGTTGTTAAATCTGTAATTAGTAAGTTGTTATCGTCATTGGATAATTCCCAAGTTCCTTCACTAGTAATATCAATTGGAACACCAGGCAAGGTTTGTCCAAGAATATCAATTCCTTCAGTAACAAAATTTAATGAATTTGAGCAAGTATATTCTGGAAATTGAAAGTACCAATAGCCAGCATCATTTGCATCTCCGGAAATAGTTTGGCTTCCTAAAATAGGAATATCAATTTGTGTCTCGTATTGTAAATTGGTAATATTCCAATCACCATTTAATAAGTAGGAATTTGAATATATACACGAACCATTGTCGTCGGTGGCATTTGGATTGTAATTAATTGAATTTGAGTCTGTGCAACCTAGTATAATACAAGAACTATCATCCTTATCGGCCGATGGATTATAATTGGTTGCTGTTGGATCTGTACATCCATCTTTTCCGCAAGACGCTATTAAAAAACTTAAGAATAGAATGCTTGATATTTTTAAAAACCTTTTCATATAAAATTATTATTCAATTATAAATTTATGATTTATTCTGCCATTTTGCAAAAGACAATCTACGATATAAAATCCTTTAGGTAGAAAAAGTAATTCAATTTCTACATGTTTTTGATTATGAAATCTATTGTTGTAAATGATTTTTCCAGTCAAATCATAGATATTTATACTCAAATCCTCTTTAATAGGGAAATCCAAAACTAAATTTTTGGTTGAATTCAAAAACCTTACATTGGTGTTTTTACCTTTCGAAGTTAATACAGACAAAGGGGGATTCATTGAAAACATTAAAGATACTGGTAGATGATCACTCATATAAAAAAGAGCTCTGGCTATATCTTGAGATACTTGTGAATTATTGATACTGTTTATAGATTGATTGAAATAACTACCATCTTGACCATCTGCAATATAGGTATTGGCTATATATTCGATGCCTGAGCTACCATCCATAACATCATTGGAGGTGAAAATAATATCAAATCTATCGTCCATTCCACCATATGCTCCACCAGCATAACCACCTGTTGCAGATCTTGTACTTTGAGTATGTACATTTTTATAAAAACTGTTGTTATGCCAATTTCCCATTTGGTTAATAGGATCTATTAAGTCTAAGCCTTGCCCGTAAAGAATTTCTTGACAAGCTGGTTCGGTATGGTAATAAAAATTGAAATCTCCCCCAACAATCAATCTTTCAATCCTGTTATTATTTACTAAAAACTGCTTAAAGGTTTCAGCCTCTTGCCTTCTAAGTTCTTCATTAGTAGAACTACTTCCTGCTTTTAAATGAATTGAATAGATGTATATAAAGATGGTATCGTTAAGAATACCTAACTGATTTTTATAATAAAGAACATATTCACTAATATCTCTAAGCTGGGTTGGTATTTGTTGCTGAGAATAAAGTTCAAATTTATTTTGGTCATAAAATAGCAAGTTGTCTGTGTCAGGACCATTAAAATATAATGCACTTTGAAAGTCGTTGCTCGATCCAGAATTTAAAACATTATTTTTAATTAAAGCTCCACCATTAAATGAGGTGAGCTCGTTAACCACAAAAATATCTGGCTGAATAAAATCTAAAATCTTTTTTAAAGTATCTACTCTGTCTTGTTGAGAAGATGGGAAATTTAACAGGTTATAATAAGTGATTTTTAAGGAATCTTGAGCAAACAAAAACGTTAGAGAAATAGCAAAAAAAAACGTTAGTAAAAACTTCATGAAGCCTTCTTTACTAAGAACATATAAACCGGGAAATGATCACTATATCCTCCTAAAAAACTAGAACCACCATAAGTCCTAAATGGGTATCCTTTGTAATTTCCACTTGGATTTTTTAAGAAGGATTTATTGTAAACTACTGACTTGTAAAAACTAAAAGAATTATACATATTATCAGTATCTATTTCAGAAGGATTCACAATTAAAGATGGTGTTAAAATAAATTGATCGAATAAATTCCACTGATCTCTATATGCTAAGGTTCCTATTCCTTTTTTGTAATGATCGTACATGGTATTATACATTTGATTGTTTCTTAAAAGTGTAGATCCGTTGGCATGTAAAAAATCTTTAATACTTGGTGAGATAGGATCGTCGTTAAAATCGCCCATTACAACCACCTTTGCTTTTTTATCTATTTGCTTAAGAGAATCTACGATAGATTTGGTTAACTTAGCAGCTTCTATACGTTTGGGTCTACTTTTCGCCTCACCTCCCCTTCTCGATGGCCAATGAACAACAATAAAATGCATTTCTTCACCTAATAATTTCCCAGAAACTACTAATTGGTCTCTAGATCTGAACCTATCGTTACCAGGGATTTTAAACTTTACTGATTTGCTTGAAGTTACCTTGAAATGCAAGGGGTCGTAAATTAATGCACAGTCAATTCCTCTAGCATCTGGCCCTTCGTGGTGCACAATTTTATAATTCTTGTCAGCAATTGAAGGTTGAGTTACTAAATCTTCTAAAACCAATCGGTTTTCAATTTCACATACGCCAATAATACTTGCCCCAAGTGGAGTTACTTCTTTACCAAGAGTGTCTATAACAAAAGCCATATTTTTTAGCTTAAGAAGATATTTAGGTGTATTGAAGTTTTTAGACCCAAAAGGAGTAAAATCCTCTTGCAAAATCTTGTTGGTATCAGGATCTACTATGGTATCAAAAAGATTTTCAAGGTTATAAAATGCAATACATTCTAAATTTAACTCAAGAGACTTTCTGTCTTGAGAATATCCCGCTTTTAGGAAAAGAAAAAATGTTAAAAAAATTAGATGGACTTTCAAGTTGAGAAATAATTTAAGTTACTTTTGACTAAAAGTAAACAACTTAATTTAATTTCTATACTTTAGGACAAATGATTCTTAATTACTTCAAATCTCGTTTTATTTTTCCTTTGTTGCTAATATTTTACTTTACAGGTTTTAAAGGCCAAACAGATTCGTCATTTGTTGTAGATACTGTTAAAAATATAATTCCCGTTTTTACTACCACGGTAGATTTACTTGACAATGAATTACAATCCCAAGACATAAGTGGCTTATTACAGTCTTCAAGAGACGTTTATGTTAATCAAGCAGGATTTAATTTCAGTGCAGCTAGATATAGATTGAGAGGTTATAGCTCTGAAAATACTCGACTTTTTATCAATGGAATCCCTGTTAACGATCCAGAAAATGGATGGACAATATGGAGCTATTGGGGAGGGCTAAATGATGTTACAAGATATCCAGAAACAAGTTTTGGAATAACTAACTCTGCTGCAAATTTTGGAAGTATTGGAGCATATTCTTATATATCTGCACTTCCATCAGTGAAAAGAACTGGGTCTAGAGTCTCTTATGCTTCAACCAACAGGTCTTACAGAAATAGAGCAATGTATACTTACAATTCTGGTCTTAACAACAATGGCTGGGGATTTTTAATAAGTGGTTCTTCTAGATGGTCTGATGAAGGATATGTTCCCGGATCTTATTATAGTTCTGGAAGTTATTTGTTATCTATTGAAAAGAAATTTAATGAAAACCATACTTTAAACTTCATGGCTTTTGGAGCACCAACCGTACAAGGGAGACAAGGAATTGCTGTTCAAGAAACTTATGATTTAACTGGAGATCCTTTTTACAATCCTTACTGGGGCTATCAAACTCAAAGTGACGGAAGCCTTAAAAAGAGAAATGCAAGAAGTAGAGACAACCATAAACCATATATGACCTTGGGTCATTACTGGAAAGTTTCAGAAAAACTAAATATACAATCTAACTTTTATGCCATTACAGGAAAAACAAGTAATACGAATTTAAACTGGGTAGACGCAAATGATCCAAGACCAGATTATTACAAGTATTTACCAAGTTATTTTGTAAACGATCAAGGAACACTTTCTGGAAATCAAATTATTGAAAACCAAGAACAGTACGACAATATTTCTCAACAGTGGCAGCAAAACAATCCTGACTATACACAGTTGAATTGGGATTTAATGTACAATGCCAACTATAATAATTTATATACTCAAAATAATATTGGCAATATAGATTCCTCATTTACCGGAAGAAGATCAAAATATATCGTGGAAGAATACAGATTAGATCCAAGACATTATGGATTTAATACTTTTGGAAAATATGACTTCAACGAAAATAGCAGTTTAAATTTCGGGCTCAACATCAGCAATTACACAAGTAGAAACTACCGTAAGATAAATGATCTTTTAGGAGGAGATTTTTGGGTAGATATTGACCAGTTTGCTCTTAGAGATTTTAACGATCTTGCCCTTGCACAGAACGATCTTCAAAACATTAATAATATTGTTGGCAATGGAGATATTTTTGGATACAATTACGATATTCATGTAAATAAAAATGAATTATTTAGCACCTATAGCTACAATAAAAAAAGAATAGAATCCTTTATAGGTATAAATGCGTCTACTACAACATTTTGGAGAGATGGAAAAATGCAAAATGGAAGATTTCCAGAAAGTTCATTAGGAAGTTCTGAAAAACAAAATTTTTACAATTATGGTGTAAAGTTTGGCTTTCTTTATAAAATTACTGGAAGACATTTATTATCCTTCAATGGAATGTATAAAACAGAAGCTCCTTATGTTAGAAATGCCTATGTATCTCCAAGAACAAGAGACCAATTGGTCCCTAATTTAAGTTCTACAGAGATAATTTCAGCAGACCTTAACTACAACATAAGATTGCCTTTTCTAAAAGCGCGATTGACTGGTTTTTATACCCAAATAAATGACCAGACTTGGGCAAGGTCTTTTTACCATGATGAGTATAGGACTTTTGTAAATTATATGATGACCAATGTAGATCAAATTTTCATGGGAATTGAACTAGGATTTGAAAGTAATATTACCTCCACCGTGCAATTAACTGGTGCATTTACAATTGGAGATTATTTATATAATTCTAGGCCAGTTGCTACCATTACAAGAGACAATTCTCAAGAACTAATTGCTTTAGACAAAGTAGTTTACCTTCAAAATTTTAAGATTGGGGGGATGCCCCAACAAGCTACTTCTTTAGGGCTTAAATACAATGCTCCAAAATACTGGTATGCAGGAATTAATTTCAATTATTTTAGAGATATATATCTTTCACCAAATCCTGATAGAAGAACAGCAGAAGCAATTAGCGCATACGGAGCTGAGTATCCTTATAGAGATGAAATAATTGACCAAACCAGACTAAGTGATGGTAATGCTGTGAATTTATTTTGTGGAAAAAGCTGGAAAATCTATAAAAACGATAGTTATATAAGACTTGGTCTTAATGTCAATAATTTACTGGATAATACTTCTTTCAAAACTGGAGGGTTTGAACAACTTAGATACGATGCCTCCGATATTCAACGGTTCCCCAACAAATATGGCTACATGTATGGCAGAACCTATTTCCTAATGTTAAGTTATTTATTTTAAAGATGAAAAAAATTCAAAATTTACTACTAATAATATCTGTTACCTTACTGTACTTTTCATGCAACAAACAATACGATGACCCGCCTGTAAATCAAGTTCCTATAGGAGAAGTTATTTTAATAAGTGACCTTAAAGATATGTTCACTGGTTCAGTTACTTTAATTGAAAGCAACTATAGTATTTTTGGCAATGTAACTTCGGAAGAAACCAATGGTAATTTTTACAAAGAAGTTTTTATGCAAGATTTAAGTGGAGCCATCAAACTAAAATTAAAATCATCTGGTGGTCTTTACATTGGAGATAGTATAAGAATTAATATCCAGAACGTATCTATGAGTGAATATGGAGATTTAATACAATTAGAGAATATTGATGTGGATCAACAAGTAGTGAAAATTGCAACAGAAAAATTTATTGAGCCATATGAAACTACTATAAACCAACTTAGTCTTTCTGAAGACCAAAGTAGATTAGTTAAATTAAATGATGTTGAATTTACTGAACTAGGAATGACCTACGCTGATGCAGTTAATTTGAGTACAGGATCAAGAATTCTTACAGACTGTAATGGAAATACTGTTTCTGTTAGAACAAGTGGATACGCAAATTTTGCAAGCGATACTTTACCTTCTGGAAAGGGTTCTATTACTGGAATATTTACTATTTATAATTCCGAAAAACAATTTGTCATAAGAGATATTAATGAAGTACAATTAGATTCTTCTCGATGTAATGGATCTTCTGGAGGAGGAGGAAGTGGCGGAGATATTTTGTATAAAGATTTTGAAGATGGATCTATGACTTCAGGAGGCTGGAAAAACTTTTGGAGTGGAACTAATCCAAATATTGGAGAGTGGGAGATTTATACCACTTTTGGGGTTAATGGACCAGTTGCAAAAGCAAGTAACTATTCAAATAGTAGCAACTATGCATGTGAGAGCTGGATGGTTTCACCATTATTTGACCTAACTGTTGCCTCTGCCCCATATCTAGTTTTTGATAATGTTACTAGATATAGCGGAAACGCATTGGAACTATATATCTCCTATGACTACGATGGATCTAGTAATCCTTCACAACAAGGAACTTGGATAGATATTACCGGATATGTTCCTAACTGGGATACCGACGATTTTCAGTGGGACTTAGTATCTAGTGGAAACACAGATTTAACACCGTTTATTGCACCGTCTGTTGCCATAGCTTTTAAATATATAGGAACCAATTCTAATGGTGCAACATGGGAGGTTGACAATATTATTATAAGAGAATAATATTAATAATTCATTAAAATTTTCTCCGGATCTTTTCCTTTGAAAACCATCTCTTCTGGATTTTCTAGTACTTCTTTAACTTTTACTAAAAATCCAACACTATCTTTTCCATCTATTATTCTATGGTCATAAGAAAGAGCTACATACATAATTGGTCTAATCTCAACTTTTCCATCGATAGCCACTGGTCTTTGAACTATATTATGCATCCCTAAAATTGCTGATTGTGGAGGATTGATAATTGGTGTACTTAGCATAGAACCAAAAACACCTCCATTGGTAATTGTAAAAGTTCCACCAGTAATTTCTTCGATCGAAATTTTACCATCTCTAGCCTTAATTGCCAATTCTTTAATTTTAGATTCTATTTCTAATAAATTCATCTCGTCTGCATTTCTTAGTACTGGAACCATCAACCCTTTTTCTGTACTAACAGCTATTCCTATATCGTTAAAATTATAGGAAATCATATGGTCACCATCTATCATAGAGTTAACAGTAGGAAATTCTTTTAAAGCAATAGTACAAGCATGGGTAAAAAAGGACATAAATCCCAAACCAACCCCATATTTCTCTTTAAAAGCGTCTTTGTATTTTGCTCTTAAATCCATAATTGGCTTCATGTCTACTTCATTAAAAGTAGTAAGCATTGCTGTTTCATTTTTTACAGTAACCAATCTTGATGCAATTTTTCTTCGTAGCATACTTAACTTACGTATCTCACTTTTCCTATTGCCTTCTTCAGGTAAAGAAGCCAATAACTGAAGAATATCTTGTTTGGTAATTCTCCCTCCTTTTCCCGAACCCTCGATATGCTCTACTTGAATATTATTCTCTACAATTATTTTTTTAGCTGCAACACTTGGATGTCCAGATGCATAGGTTTTTTCATTTGTTGGGTTAGAACTAACTGGACCTGGTGATGGGGTTGAACTTTTTGGACTAGTCTTAGCTGGAGATTTACCACCTTCTGGTTTAGCAGCAGATGTATCAATCAAACATACGACTTGACCTACTGCTACAACGTCACCCATTTCAGCCTTTAAAGTAATAATTCCTGCTTCTTCTGCAGGTAGTTCAAGAGTAGCTTTATCAGAATCAACCTCAGCTATGGTTTGATCTTTTTCTACATAATCTCCGTCTTCAACCATCCATTCTGCAATTTCAACTTCTGTTATAGATTCTCCTGGACTAGGGACTTTCATTTCTAATACTGACATAATTTATTTTTTTAAGAATAGGACATTACTTTATTAATTATTTCTTGTTGTCTTCTTTCGAAAACTTTAGGTGAACCTGAAGCAGGACTTCCAGATTCTTCTCTTGAAAAACAGACTATTTTTGAATATTCCCATTTTCTGAGAATATAAGACCAAGGACCCATATTTAATGGTTCTTCCTGAGCCCATACATACTTACAATCCTTTCCATATTTATTAAAAATGGATTTTAGTTGAGTTTCTGGATATGGATAGAGCTGTTCTAATCTAACAAATGCAATGTTTGCTTTATCTAGAGTTTCGTAATGCTCAACTAAATCATAATAAAATTTACCAGAGCATAAAACTACCTGATTGATTTTTGAGGGAGTTGCAAGAGAATCATCAATAACTTCTTGAAAAGAACCTGAAGACATTTCCTGAATTGAAGAAACTGCTCTATTGTATCTTAATAGTTTTTTCGGAGTAAATACTACCAATGGCTTTCTAAAAGGTCTAGCAATTTGTCTTCTTAAAAGATGGAAGTAATTTGCAGGGTTGGTACAATTGGCAACTTGAAAATTCTCTTCAGCACATAGCTGTAAAAAACGTTCTATTCTAGCCGAAGAATGCTCAGAGCCCATACCTTCATATCCGTGTGGTAAAAGCATTACTAAACCGTTAGGCGTTCCCCACTTATCCTCCGCAGCACTTAAAAACTGATCAATTATAATCTGAGCACCGTTAAAGAAATCTCCAAACTGAGCCTCCCAAATAGTTAATCCATTAGGTGTATTAAAAGCATAACCATAGTCAAATCCTAAAACAGCATATTCGGAAAGCAGGGAATTGTATATTTCAAATTTTCCTTGGTGATCATTAAGAAGGTTTAAAGGAACTATCTCTTCTTCGTCGTCTTCTGTTTTTATAATAGCATGTCTGTGAGAAAACGTACCTCTTTCAACATCTTGACCAGATATTCGAATAGATTTGCCTTCATCAAGAAGTGTAGCGTATGCTAAAAGCTCACCCATTGCCCAATCAAGTTTATCAGATTCAATCATTTTTAATCGATCGTCAAAAAGCTTCACAATTTTTCTAAAATATTTTTTTCCTTCTGGTAAAGAATTCATTTTTTTGGCAAGTAAAAGCAACTTACTTTTTTCCACGCCAGTAGGTGGTGAGTTTTCAAAATCATTTCTTTTTGACTTTCTAAAATCAGTCCAAACTTCTTCAAGAAAATTAGTGATTTTGGCTTTTTCAATTTGTTTAGCATCGTCTAAACGTTCTTGAAGCATGTCGTCAAATTCTTTTTCCATTTGATTACCTTCTTCAATATTGACTACATTTTCATCCACTAATTTTTTTAGATAAATTTCTCTTGGATTGGGATGATTTGCAATTATTTTGTAAAGTTTAGGCTGGGTAAATTTTGGTTCATCGCCCTCATTATGACCATATTTTCTGTAGCACAATAAGTCAACGAAAACATCTCTTGAATATTCTTGTCTATACCTTAGCGCAATGTCGAGAGTTTGAACCACTGCTTCAATATCATCACCATTAACATGAAAGACTGGACATAGGGTAGATTTTGCAATGTCTGTACAGTAGGTACTTGACCTTGCATCTAAATAGTTGGTAGTAAATCCAACTTGATTATTGATTACTATATGTAGACTTCCTCCGGTTCTATAACCCTTGAGTTGTGCCATCTGAACCAATTCATATACAACGCCTTGACCAGCTATTGCTGCATCACCATGAATTAAAATCGGTAAAATTTTCTTCTCGTCTCCGCCTAATTCGTGGTCAATTTTAGATCTTGTAATCCCTTCAACTACAGGGTCGACTGCTTCTAAATGTGATGGATTTGGTGACAGAGTTATTTTCACATTATTACCATTATCTGTCATCACTTCAGAAGTTATACCTAGGTGATACTTAACATCTCCATCAAAAAGAACTTCTTCATCGTATTCTTTCCCCTCAAATTCACTAAATATCTTGTCATAAGTTTTATTAAAAATATTTGCCAAGACATTTAATCTTCCTCTATGAGCCATTCCTACAACAAATTCTTTCAACCCTAAGTTGGAACCATTTTCAATTAAAACATCCAAGGCGGGAATTAAAGACTCTGCGCCTTCAATTGAAAATCTTTTTTGGCCAACAAACTTTTTTTGAAGAAATTGCTCAAATACTGTAGCTTGATTTAATTTATGTAAAATATGTTTTTTTTGATCTTTAGAAAACTGTGGTCTATTTTTAAGTTCTATATTTTTTCTTATCCATTCTACTCTTTCTGGATGCCTGATATATTGGTACTCAATTCCAATTGATTCGCAATAAGTAGCTTCTAAATGAATAATTATGTCATTCAATGAACAAGGCTCTAAGCCAACTTGTTCACTAGCCTGAAAAACAGTCAATAAATCTTCTTGATCTAAACCAAAGTTTTTTATTTCTAAAGTTGGATGGTATTTTCTTCTCTCTCTAACTGGATTTGTTTTGGTGAAAAGATGACCTCTCGAACGGTAGGCATTGATTAAATTAATAACCCTAAACTCTTTTAAAACATTGGTTGGTATTTCATCGACTTCTTGGTAATTAAATTTAGAAAACTCGTAACCATCAAAAAAACTCCTCCAACTTGGCTCAACTAATCTTTTGTCCACTAAATATTTTTGATGCAACTCATCTATATAGTCTATATCTATACTGTTTAAAAAAGAAAATCTATCTAATGCCATTATACTAACAAATATGCAAAATAATTAATTGTTATAACAGTTGGAAAGAAGATTCTTTCAGGACTTTTTAAATAAAAATTATACTTAAAAAAAAAATACCATTATTCTTTTAAATTTTTAAGATTTGATACTAAACAATGCCTTCGATATTAATTCTTAAATGTAATTTCGTAGTATGAAAATTTTAATAACTGGAGGTTCTGGGTTACTTGGTTCTGCACTCACAAAAAAATTATTACTAAATAATATTGACGTGGTTCATCTTACTAGAAATAAAAGCTCAAAAAATGATGTAAAAAATTATCTGTGGAACTGGGAAAAGAACGAAATTGATGAAAACTGTTTTATTGGAGTTACACATATTGTACACCTTGCAGGTGCAGGAATTGCGGAAAAAGCATGGACACAAAAAAGAAAAGAACATATCGTTAAAAGTAGAGTTCTCACTACACGCCTTATGTATTCAAAAATAACCGAACTAAACTTACCAATATCTGCATTTATTGCTGCTTCTGCGGTTGGAATATATGGTGCGCAAAAAACTGAAAAAGTTTTCGATGAAGAAGACGAGCCATTTGAAGATTTCATGGGAAACTGCTGCAAGCAATGGGAAAGTTCAGTAAACAAATTTGAAACAATATCTAGAGTTGTCAAACTAAGATTAGGCGTAATCATGGACAAAAACCACGGTGCTTTACCCAGGATAGCTAATATGGTTAAAAATGGAATAGGATCTCCATTAGGGGATGGGCAACAATATATGCCATGGATTCATATAGAAGATGCTGTTAGTATATTCTTCAATTCTATTAAAAATGAAAAAATTTCTGGAACTTTTAATGCAGTTTCTAGTGACTACATAACCAATTCAGAATTGACTAAAAAAATTGGTGAAGTTTTTAATAAAAAAATATGGCTTCCCAATGTGCCAAGTTTTGTACTTAAATTTCTATATGGAGAAATGTCAGATACCATATTGAAAGGGGTTAAAGTTTCTAATAAAAAATTAAAAGAAATAGAGCTGAAAATAAAATATGAGAAAATAGAGGACGCTCTTTCAGAAATTTATTCTTAAAACTTTCTATTCATTAATTGAATTGAAAAATTTTCTACAATTTTCTTTTTTTCTTCCGGTAAAGATAAGTTTCGTAGAGAAATCATAGATCTATTATAAAAATCATTTTTTGATTCTTGAGCTACTTTCAAAACATCATATTTAAGGTAAAAATCTTTTACTTTTGATACTTTTTGATCCTTACTAAGTTGTTTGTCGTCAATAATATCGTTAACCATAATTTGATCTTCTTCGGATGCTTTACTTAAAAAGTCTATGAATAAAATTGTTTTCTTTTTTTCAATAATATCCCCACCAACTTGTTTCCCAAAATTATCTTCTTTTGGAAATACGTCTAATATATCATCATCAATTTGAAAAGAAGTTCCGAGATTAAATCCAAAATCGTAAAGCAATTGCGCATCTTTTTTGGAAGCGCCTCCAATTAATGCTCCCATTTTTAAAGAACATGCAACCAAAACTGCGGTTTTAAGCTGAATCATGTTTATATATTCGCTAATTGAGATTATTTCTAGTTTCTCAAATTCCATATCTAAGGACTGCCCCTCACATACTTCTACAGCAGTTTGTTGGAAAATTTGATGCAAAGTTGGGGATTGAGAAGAAGAGTCTGACAAAAGCTGGTTTACAATTGCATACAACAAGTCTCCAGAGAGAATTGCGATATTTTCATCCCACTTTTTATGTACAGCAGGCAAGTTTCTCCTAATTGGTGCTTGGTCCATAATATCGTCATGAATCAGAGTGAAATTATGAAAAAGCTCAATTGCAATTGCTTCATTAATAGCTAAAAGAGGTTGATTGGAGAATAAATCTGCAGCCATTAAAGTAAGGGAAGATCTAAACCGTTTTCCGCCGTTACTAATAATATACTTTATAGGATCATAAATTGAAAGTGATGGTAATTTATCGCTAAATAATCTTAACTCTTTGTCAATAATTTCTTTGTACTCAATTAGCATAATAATTTATCAATCGATTAAACTCATCAAATAATTTCCATAACCACTTTTTAAAAGAGGAATAGCGAGTTCTTTTAGCTTTGCGTCGTTAATGAAACCATTGGAATATGCAACTGCTTCAATACAACCCACTCCAAAACCCTGTCTTTCTTCAATAGTTTGAACAAAATTGGAAGCCTGTATAAGGGAAGTAAAAGTTCCTGTATCCAACCAAGCAATTCCTCTTGGAAGAGTTTTAACTTGTAGTTTTCCTGATTTTAGATACTCCTGATTTATATCTGTAATTTCATATTCCCCTCTAGCACTAGGTTTTAAGTTTTCAGCAATTTTAATGACCTCATTATCGTAAAAATACAGGCCTGGTACTGCATAATTAGATTTTGGATTTTCTGGCTTTTCCTCGATAGAAATTGCTTTTCCTTGATTGTCAAATTCAACTACTCCATACCTTTCTGGATCATGTACTCTGTAAGCAAATATTAATCCACCATCAGGATCATTAGAACTTTCTAATTTTTCTCCCATGCCACCGCCAAAAAATATATTATCTCCAAGAATTAGAGCAACATTATCGTTTCCAATAAACTGTTTGCCAATTACAAATGCTTGGGCTAAACCGTTGGGTTCGTCTTGAATTTGATATTCAAATCTGCAACCTAATTTAGAACCATCCCCTAAAAGATGTTTAAATAGCGGTTGATCATTTGGGGTCGTAATAAATAGTATTTCTCTAATTCCAGCATGCATTAATGTGGAAAGAGGGTAATAAATCATAGGCTTGTTGTAAACAGGCATTAATTGTTTGCTAACTGCTAATGTAAGTGGGTGAAGTCTTGTTCCTGAACCACCTGCTAAAATAATTCCTTTCATTGGTTATAATTTATCTAATTCTATATCGGAATCATCGTAAAAATAATCCTCCGAGTTTTTAAAGTTTTTACTTAAAACTATTTTCTCTAAAGATAAGAGCAAAGAAGGCAATAAAATTAAATTGGTAAGCATAGCAACAAATAAGGTTAAGGAAACTAAAACGCCCAAAGCTTGAGTACCTCCAAATTCAGAAGCAGTGAAAATTGAAAATCCAAAAAACAAAATTATTGAAGTATAAATCATACTAACACCTGTTTCTTTTATTGAAATTTCAACAGCATCAGAAATAGTTTTTGATTTCAACTCTTGACGATATTTTGCCAAAAAGTGAATAGTATCATCTATAGATATTCCAAAAGCAATACTAAAAACTAAAATTGTAGAGGGCTTAATACTAATGCCAAAATAACCCATTAAGGCAGAAGTAAAAATTAAAGGCAATAAATTTGGAAGTAATGAAACCAAGACCATTTTAAGAGATTTGAAAAGTAGGGCCATGATTATTGCAATTACCATAATTGCCAGAATTAAACTAATCATTAAATTCTTAACCATATATGTAGTTCCTTTGGTAAATAAAACACCAGAACCAGTAATGTCAGACTTTACTTTTAAGGACCCTACTGATTGTTTAACAGCGTCACTAAATTGTTGTTTTCCATATAGTTTTTCAATTGCAGAATTTCTTTTGGGAAATTCATTATTTAAAGCCAAATCTCCATTGGTCAAAATTTGTTTTACCCTGTATCTTATAATTTGATTGGAGGAATAAAATTTATCTACTGTACCTTCTTTCACAGCTTTATGATAAAGCAATTGTTCTGGGTTTATTATGCTATCAATTCTGTAATTTATTCTTTCGATCAAGCTATCCATTGCTGCAGTACCAATATCTGCAATTTGTAAAGTAATTCTTGTTGTTAAATGGGTAGAGTCTAGAAAACTTCCAACAAACCCATTGCTGTTATCTGTTTTGGAATTAATAAAACTATTTTTAAAATACTTTGATTTAATAATTCGAGAAAAATATTTTTGGTCTTTTGATTTACTAAAATTTAGATCGTATTTAGATTTCTTTCCATTGGAATAAGACTGAGAAATAAACTTCATAGCATCCACTATAGATAAAGACTTAGAAAGATATTTTTCGGATTTTAAGGATTCCTGTAGTTTTTGAATTTTAGCAATATTTGAAAAACTTTTATAAATAGTATCCCTGTAGGTAAGCACTATTTCAAAAGGCAGAACTCCGTTAAGTTCTTCCTCGAAGAACTTCAAATCTTTTACTATTTGTCCTTTTTTTGGAAAATCATCTGTGAAATTGCCCGTAACATGCATTAAACTTACTCCGTAAGCTCCAAAAAATAACAATATAATTGTAGATATGTATACCTGCTTTCTGTAGCTTTTTGAAAAAATGACTAACGTATTTACAAAACTAAAAATCCATTTCCTATCCAAATGTTTGGTGTGTTTTTCTTTAGGAGGAGGCAAAAAACTATATATAATTGGAACAAGACATATGCTTATTATAAACATGCAGAGAATATTTATAAATGAAACCAGTCCAAATTCAATCATTATTGAAGAGTTTGTGAAAACAAATGTTCCAAAACCTAAAGCAGTGGTTGCATTGGTTAAAAAGGTTGCATTTCCTACTTTCTGAATGATTTTATCTAAAGCAGAGAGTTTATCACCATGATTTTTGAACTCTTGTTGGTATTTATTAATTAAATAAATACAATTAGGGATGCCAATTACAATTATTAATGGTGGAATCAAAGCCATAAGAGATGTTAACTCATAGCCAAATGCCCCTATAACTCCCATAGACCAGACAACACCTACTAAGACAACAATCATAGAAATAACAACTACTTTGAAGGACTTAAAAAAGACAAAAAGTAATAACGAGGTGACTAATAAAGCTAACAAGACAAATATTTTTAACTCTGATTTAATTATTGTCATAACATAAGACCGTATGTATGGAAGACCAGAAAATCTCCAGTTTTCAAATAAATGATCATAGGACATTGCAATTTCATTGATTTCACTAATTAGAGTACCACGAGATTTAGAATTAAAAACCTCTTTATTTAAGAACAACATCATTAAGTGGAGATCACTAGAGTTTTTATAAACAATATTCTCATAGAAACTAAGGTTGCTAATAACGTTGGAAATACTATCAATCTTTTCTTGATCTAAAGGGTAATTGTCAATTATCTGAACTAGATTAAATTTACCTTCCTTCTTGTTTTTGATAATATTGTAAAGATGACCCTCAGAGAAAATAGAGTCTATTGCATTTTTGTAGTAGCTGGTATCTTTTTCTTTTACTAAAACTTTAACATTTCTAATGCTATCGGCCATTTCCAACCAAGCATTAAATTTTTTTTGAGAGTAAAAATCAGGTTCTGTTGTTGCAATGACCAACATCAACCCATCTTGACCAAAATTAGATTTAAAGTTCTGGTAAGCAATAAAAGTAGAATCGTTGTCCGGAAGAAGTCTATTTAGCTGGTACTGTAACTTAATTTTAGTAGCAAAAAAACCAAAAAAGATAGTTAGAACTAAAATCAGAAAAACAATTAAAATTCTATTATTAAGAATAATTTTAGAAATATTCTTCCACATTTTAAACTAAATTACAATAATCATACGCTAAGTTATCAATTAATAGAGAAATTAAAGACTAATAGAATAAAGGATTTTACTAATTTTAGAAAAAGCAAATGCATAAATCTGAATTAATAGCCTTAATAAAGTTTTTTTCTGTTAAAAAAGCAGTAAATGTAATTAGGCTTTACCTAAGTTTTATCGTTTCAAGGTTTTTTAAAAAATCTTTCATTTCAGGACTTCCATTTGCATTAAGTATAGAACCAACCACTTCTTGTAATTTAGGTTGTCCAGAATGTCCAAGTGGGCTAAAACAATTCACAAGAAAAACAGGAAATCTTTCCATTGCTTTAAATAAAAAAATAATTGATGAGCTAAAAGGAAGACTAACATATATAAATTACTATTTCCAAGGAGAGCCTTACATAAACAAAAACTTTTTTGATTTTGTACAATACGCTAATTCAAAAAAAATATTTTGTTCTACTTCAACAAATGGTCATTTTCTAAATGATGAAAATTGTGTAAAAACAATTGAATCTGGCCTAAAAAGATTAATCATTTCAATTGATGGAAATAGCCAAGAGACCTATGAAATATATCGTAAAAAAGGGAAATATGAAAGAGTAATAGAAGGGACAAAAAACATTATAAAATGGAAAAAGGAATTAAATAGTGAATATCCTCATGTAATCTTTCAATTTTTAGTGGTTAAAACCAATGAGCATTTAATTGAGGAGATGAAAACATTGGCAGCAGATCTCGGAGTAGACGAACTTCGATTAAAAACTGCTCAGTTCTACAATTTTGAAAATGGAAATGAATTGATTCCAGATAATGAAAAATATTCTAGATATAGGAAAACAAAGGATGGAAATTACATTCTTAAAAATAAATTTTCTAATCATTGCTGGCGAATGTGGAGCAGTGCTGTTGTAACTTCTAAAGGTGGAATTGTACCTTGTTGTTTTGATAAAGACGCAGTAAATACCCTAGGGGATTTGGAAAAGGAAAATTTTGAAAAAGTTTGGCTAAGCAAAAAGTACAATGATTTTAGAAAACAAATATTTTCGGATAGAAAAGAGATTGAAATTTGTCAGAATTGTTCTGAAGGGTCGAAAGTATGGGCATAAAAAAAGCCCTAAAAAGGGCTTTAAATAATTCTAAAAGAATTTTTAATGATCGTGACCATCGTGCTCTTCCTCTGCAGGGGCTTCTTCAGCAGCTTCTTCCATTGTAGAATCAGCAGCAGCTTCTCCCATTGTAGAATCAGCAACTGGAGCAACTTCTTCAACTGGAGTAACTTCTTCAACTGGAGCAGCTTCTTCAACTGGTTCAGCAGCAGGAGCTTCTTCTGTTGCAGCACCACATGATATCATCAATGCGGTAACAGGTAAAATCCAAAACTTTTTCATAATAATTGATTTAAATATTTATAATTTGCAAATTAATTCGTGTAAAACTCTAGATATTTTTGATAAAATCCTAATTATCAATGATAAAAGTACAATAAGATTTTAGACTTTCATGATGTCTACTTCTTTGACAGCTACTAAATCGTCAACTTTTTTTGTAAAAGTATCTGTTAATTTTTGGATAAATTCTTCAGAATCTTTGACTTCATCTTCACTAAGACCTTCTTCTTTCAAACTTTTGATCATATCGTTAGCATCTTTTCTTTGAGATCTAATACTAACTTTTGCATTCTCACCTTCTGATTTGGCTGTTTTAACAAGATCTTTTCTTCTTTCTTCGGTCAAAACGGGAACTGAAATAATAATAACTTCTCCATTATTCTGGGGGTTTAATCCTAGATTGGCATTAATTACAGCTTTAGTAATTTCATCTAACATAGGTTTTTCCCATGGTTGGATAGTTAATGTTCTAGAATCTAAAGTGCTTACATTTCCAATTTGTGCTAATGGGGTGGGTGAACCATAATAATCAACTTTAACGGTGTCTAGCATTGAAGGGTTTGCTCTTCCAGCTCTAATTTTACTTAATTCTACGGAAAGATGAGAAACACACTTATTCATTGCTAACTCAGCCTCATCTAAGATAATATCAACTTCTTCCATTTAAGATTTATATTGTTACTAATGTTCCAATCTTGTCACCTAATATAACTTTTTTTAAATTACCAGGATTATTCATATCAAAAACAACAACAGGAATTTCATTTTCTTTACAAAGAGTAAATGCAGTCATATCCATAATTTTCAATTGTTTGTCATAAGCTTGGTCAAAAGTTAGAGTATCAAACTTTAGTGCATTACTATTTTTTTCTGGATCAGAATCGTATACTCCGTCCACTCTTGTTCCTTTAAGGATTACGTCTGATTCAATTTCTACAGCTCTAAGAGATGCAGCGGAATCTGTTGTGAAAAATGGGTTTCCAGTTCCAGCACCAAAGATTACAATTCTTCCTTTTTCCAAGTGTCTTACAGCCTTTCTTTTAATATATGGTTCTGCAATTTGCTTCATCTCAATAGCAGATTGAAGTCTGGTAATTAATCCTATTGACTCCAAAGCGGATTGAAGAGCCATGCTATTAATCATGGTGGCTAGCATTCCCATATAGTCTCCTTGGGTTCTATCCATGCCCCCCTTTTCAGCTTGAACACCCCTAAATATATTTCCACCGCCAATAACAATACCAATTTCCACATTCATTTCAGAAATCTCTTGAATATCTTTGGCATATTGCATTAACCTTTTATTATCGATACCAAATTGCTTTTCTCCCATAAGGGCTTCTCCGCTTAGTTTCAGTAAAATTCTTTTATACTTCATAGTTTTTTAAAATTAGCTCAAAAAAAAGAGAGCTAAAAGCTCTCTAAATATAAATAACAAAATTAAATTGATAGTGAATATCTCTTAAAACTTGTGACCATTAAGTCAGGATCGCTTTCTTTAAGAAATTGACCAACTGATTTTTTATTGTCTCTAATAAATGCTTGGTTTACTAGTGTAGTCTCTTTAAAAAATTTATTTAATCTTCCTTTAGCAATTTTTTCAGCCATTTCAAGGGGTTTTCCTTCTTGGATAGCGAGTTCTTTACCAACTTCAATTTCTCTATCAATAACGTCTTGACTCACAGAATCCTGATCTAGTGCTATAGGATTCATAGCAGCTACTTGCATGGCAACTTGCTTTCCAATATCCTCTGCGTCCATTGTAAGACCTACTAATGAAGCAATTTGGTTTCCTGGGTGATTGTATGCCACTACTTTCTCTGAAACTATTTTATCAAAGAAAGAAATTTCAATTTTTTCTCCGATTACACCACTTTGCTCTGTAATTTTATCTGAAATGGATAATCCAGAATCTTGATAGTTTAATTTCAAAAAATCTTCTAAAGAATCAGAATTTGACTCCAATGCTAATTCAATAAAATAATTAGCTAGTTTACTAAAATCATCATTTTTAGCCACAAAATCTGTTTCGCAATTTAAACAGATTAAATAACCAATATTGTTATTAGATTTTGCAATAACTAGTCCCTCTTTAGCATCTCTATCTCCTCTTTTAGCGGCTATTTTTTGACCTTTTTTCCTTAGAAAGTCAATAGCATCTTCCATGTTTCCGTTGGATTCAGTCAAGGCTTTTTTGCAATCCATCATTCCAGCACCTGTCTTTTTTCTTAGCTCATTTACATCTTTAGCTGTGATACTCATTTAATTAAATTTAAGATTTAACTTCTTTTTTTTCTTTGTTATCTTCTTTGCTTAATTTTTCTTCTTCTTTAACTTCTACTTTTGCAGCTTCTTTTGCAGCTTTTTCTTCTGCAATTTTATCTTTGGCTTGTTTTCTCTCACCTAAACCATCTTTAATAGAATCGCATAATGTAGTTATAACCAAGTCTATAGATTTTGTTGCATCGTCGTTGGAGGGAATAATAAAATCAATGCCTTCAGGGCTAGAGTTGGTGTCCACCATGGCAAATATTGGAATATTTAAATTCTTGGCCTCTGCAACCGCAATGTGTTCTTTTTTAACATCTACAATAAAAATTGCTGCTGGTAGTCTATTCATTTCAGAAATACTTCCAAAAATTTTATCAATTTTATCTCTTTGTCTTGTAAGTTGCAGTCTCTCTCTCTTGGACAAATGCATAGCAGTACCATCTTTCATCATCTTGTCAATAGATGTCATTTTCTTAATGGTTTTTCTAGTCGTCTTAAAATTAGTTAGCATTCCTCCTGGCCATCTTTCAGTAACATATGGCATATTTATTTCAGAGACTTTTGATGATATAATTTCTTTGGCTTGCTTTTTGGTTGCTACAAATAGAATTTTTCTTCCAGATTTAGCTATTTGATTTACAGCATTTGATGCATCTTCTAGCTTAATAAGTGTCTTGTTAAGGTCTATAATGTGAATACCTTTTTTCTCATCAAATATATATGGAGACATACTTGGGTTCCACTTTCTTTTTAAATGTCCGAAATGCACTCCGGCATTTAACATTTGTTCAAAGGTTACTTTACTCATAATGTTTACTTTCTTTTTACTGTTATTCTAATCAGCAGAAGTATAGTAGCATATTAATGGTCTATACAACTTAGATACTAAACTATACACCCAGGTGTATATTGTTTTAAAATTTTTATCTCTTACTAAATTGAAATTTCTTTCTAGCTTTAGGTTGACCTGGTTTCTTTCTTTCGACCATTCTTGGGTCTCTAGTCATTAATCCTTCAGCTTTTAAAAGCGGCTTGTATTCTGCATCAATCTCTACAAGAGCTCTAGAAATAGCTAATCTTATTGCTTCAACTTGACCAGTGTTACCACCACCCTTAACATTGATAGTAGCATCGTATTTGCCTTTTGTTCCGGTCAACTCAAATGGTTGAAATATTTTGTACTGCAGAACATCTGTTTTAAAATATTCTTTGTGATCTCTTTTATTTATGGTGATTTTACCTTTACCACTTTTGAGGTAAATTCTAGCAACTGAAGATTTTCTTCTTCCTAATTTATTGATTACAGACATTTAATTATTAATTAAGTTCTACTTTTTTTGGTTTTTGAGCTTCTTTATCGTGGTTTTCGCCAACGAAAACATACAGATTTCCAAATAGTTTCTTTCCAAGCCTATTTTTTGGTAACATTCCTTTAACAGCTTTTTCTACTAATCTTTCAGGAAACTTTTTCAATAATGAAGATGCATTTATCGATCTTTGTCCTCCCGGATAACCAGTGTGTCTAATGTATTCTTTATTTTCCCACTTATTTCCAGATAGTGTGACTTTCTCAGCATTTATTACCACTACATTATCACCACAATCTACATGAGGTGTGTAATCTACTTTGTGCTTTCCTCTTATTAAACTGGCTATTTTACTAGATAGTCTTCCTAAAGGCTGACCCTCCGCATCAATTAATAACCACTCTTTACTTACAGTTTCACTGTTAGCAGATACTGTTTTATAACTTAAATGACTCACTTTGATTATCTTAATTTTGTTTATTGGGGTGCGAAGATATGATATAATTTTGATACTGACAATGGAGAGAGCAAATTTTTAAAACATCTACTTAAATGACCTTTAACTCTTTTCCTACTTTTATAAATGCATTAACTGCTTTATCTAAATGTTCTTTGGTGTGAGCTGCTGAAATTTGTGTTCGAATTCTTGCCTGGCCCTTTGCTACGACTGGATAGAAAAAACCTACTGCATAAACACCTTCTTTAAGTAACATATCTGCAAAATCCTGAGACAAGGCAGCATCATAAAGCATTATTGGAACAATAGGAGAATCACCTTGTTTAACATCAAACCCTGCGCTAATAATTTTTGTTTTGAAATACTTAGTATTTTCTTCTAATTTATCCCTTAAATGGGTGTTATTTCCAATTATTTCAAAAACCTTATTTGCTGCTCCAACAATGGATGGTGCCAAGGAATTGGAAAAAAGATACGGTCTTGATTTTTGTCTTAACATTTCAATAATTTCTTTTTTTCCAGTAGTATATCCACCCATAGCTCCTCCAAGTGCTTTTCCAAGTGTCCCAGTAATAATATCTACACGATCCATAACATTATGATATTCTGGAACTCCCCTTCCTGTTTTACCAATAAAACCAGCTGAATGACACTCGTCAGTCATCACCATTGCGTCATATTTATCGGCTAAATCGCATATTTCATTCATTTTAGCAATATCACCGTCCATTGAAAAGACACCATCTGTTACAATAATTTTGTTTCTTAAATCTTTGGATTTTATTAATTGAGCCTCTAAATCCAGCATGTCACTATGCTTGTATCTAAATCTTTGTGCTTTACAAAGTCTTACGCCATCAATAATTGATGCATGGTTTAGTTCATCTGAAATAATTGCATCTTCTGGGCCAAACAATGGTTCAAAAAGTCCACCGTTAGCATCAAAAGCTGCTGCATATAATATAGTATCTTCCGTTTGATAAAAGTCTGCAATTCTTTGCTCCAATTCTTTATGAATATCTTGAGTTCCACATATAAATCTTACAGAAGACATGCCAAAACCATGGGTTTCTAGCGCAGATTTAGCAGCTTCAACAACTTCTTCATTAGAGGATAATCCTAAGTAATTATTGGCGCACATAACAACAACCTCTCCACCATCACTAACTTTAACACTTGCACCTTGAGATGTTGTAATAACTCTTTCTTTTTTAAAAAGCCCTTTAGATTCAATATCTAAAAGCTCTTTACTTAGTTGGTTTTTGATTTTTCCGTACATAAATTAAACTAAACCTTGATCTATCATGGCATCTGCAACTTTTACAAAACCAGCAATATTCGCACCTTTTACATAATCAATATAACCATCTTCTTCTTTTCCATAAGCTACACACTGGTCGTGAATGTCCAACATTATATTGTGAAGTTTAGTATCTACTTCTTCTCTAGTCCAATTGTATCTAAGAGAATTTTGTGACATTTCTAATCCTGAAGTTGCTACTCCACCAGCGTTAGATGCTTTTCCAGGTGCAAATAATATCTTTTTGTTGGTAAATAAAGTAATTGCTTCTGGAGTAGAAGGCATATTAGCTCCCTCAACTACTGCAATACAACCATTCTCCACCAATAAATTAGCTTGCTCTTCATTAAGTTCATTTTGAGTCGCACATGGTAGAGCAACATCTACTGCAACCGACCATGGTTTTTCACCTTCGTGAAAAGTTGAATTTGGATATTTTTCAATATACTGAGATATTCTTCCTCTTTGTTTATTTTTTAAGTTCATTATCCATGCAAGCTTGTCTTTATCTATGCCGTCTGAATCGTGGATGAAACCCTTAGAATCACTCATGGTTACAACTTTAGCACCTAGCTGAATACATTTTTCACAAGCATACTGGGCAACATTTCCAGAACCTGAAATAGCAACTTTTTTATTTTTAAAATCATCGCCCTTGTTTTTTAACATCTTTTCAGCAAAATAAACTACTCCATATCCAGTTGCCTCAGGTCTTATTAGAGACCCGCCCCAATTAATTCCTTTACCAGTTAAAACTCCGGTAAATTCGTTTCTAAGTCTTTTGTATTGTCCAAACATATATCCTATTTCTCTTCCTCCAACACCAATATCTCCAGCTGGAATATCTGTATTAGGACCAATATGTCTTGATAATTCGGTCATAAACGATTGACAAAACTTCATCACCTCATTATCTGACTTTCCCTTTGGATTAAAATCTGAGCCTCCTTTACCTCCACCCATAGGAAGAGTAGTTAACGAATTTTTAAAAATTTGCTCAAACCCTAAGAATTTAAGAATAGATAAATTTACAGATGGATGGAATCTTAGGCCTCCTTTGTACGGACCTATTGCAGAATTAAACTCCACACGATATCCTCTGTTAACTTGTGGTTCTCCTGCATCGTCAATCCATGGGACTCTAAATTGTATCACCCTCTCTGGCTCCACAATTCTTTTTAAAATTTTAGCTGTTTTATATTTTGTATTTTTCTCTATAAAAGGAATAACAGTTTCTGCCACTTCTTCAACTGCTTGAATGAATTCTGGCTCATTGCCATTTTTAATAATTAATTCCTCCATAAAGGAATCAATTTGTTTTTTATATTCAGACATAATTAAGTTTGTGTTTTAATATGGTTACCCCAAATGTATGCAATTTTATTTTCTGATTTTGTGCATGTTAATCAAATTATTGTATGGTTTACGTAAAACAAAGTATAATCGTCTGTTTGACTTTGTTAGATTTGCAGTATGAAAAGGTCAAATTTTGACACATCTATCAAATCCCCCTCTAATGAGGACCATTTTTATTATTCTAAAGATGGATTGATTATTTTTACAGAAAAATACCATGAAAATAGAGGATATTGTTGTGAAAGTAAGTGCAAACATTGTCCCTACGGATTTTCTAAGTAATACTACATTCAATTTATTATATGTCTGAATTTAAAAACTCCATTTCCAAAGGAATCCCAGAAGTGTTACCAGATTTTAAAAAAAGATCTGAAAATATTAGCCATGCCCCAAATAGAAAAGACTCTCTAACCATCAATGAAAAAGCATTAGCTCTTAAAAATGCCTTGAGGTATTTTCCTGAAAACCTACATAGTGTTTTAGGTCCTGAATTTAAAGAAGAATTAGATAGGTATGGAAGAATCTACATGTATAGATATCAACCAGATTATGAAATTTTTGCAAGGCCTATTGACCACTATCCTGGTAAATCTGTTCAAGCTAAGTCCATCATGTTAATGATTCAGAACAACCTTGATCCTGCCGTAGCTCAACACCCACAAGAACTTATCACCTACGGAGGAAATGGCTCTGTATTTCAAAACTGGGCTCAATATCTTCTTACCATGCAATACTTATCAAACATGGAAGATGACCAAACATTGGTAATGAATAGTGGTCATCCATTAGGATTATTTCCATCCCACGAAAATGCTCCTAGAGTAGTGGTATCCAATGGAATGATGATTCCTAACTATTCAAAGCAAGACGATTGGGAAAAATTTAATGCTTTAGGAGTTACTCAGTTTGGTCAAATGACAGCAGGCTCTTATATGTATATAGGTCCTCAAGGAATTGTACATGGCACTACAATAACTTTACTTAATGCCTGCAGAATGATAGATAACGATGGTCCTGCTGGTAAATTATTTGTCACAGCTGGACTAGGTGGAATGAGCGGAGCTCAACCCAAAGCTGGAAATATTGCCGGGGTTATTTCAGTAACTGCAGAAATAAATCCAAAAGCAAGTTTCAAAAGACATGAACAAGGATGGGTTGATGAGATAATAAGTGATTTAGACGAGCTATGTAATAGAGTTAAGGTTGCAAAAAAAAATAAGGAAGTTGTGTCAATTGCTTACGATGGAAATATTATTGACGTATGGGAGAAATTTCACTCTGAAGATATTTTTATTGATTTAGGATCAGACCAAACGTCTTTGCATAATCCTTGGGCAGGAGGGTACTATCCTACGGAAATAAGTTTTGATCAAGCAAATGATATGATGCGGAAAAACCCTGAAAAGTTTAAAGAAAAAGTCAAAGATTCACTAATTAAACATGCGGGATTTATAAAAAAACATACTGATAAAGGCACTTACTTTTTTGATTATGGAAATGCTTTTTTACTGGAAGCTTCTAGGGCTGGTGCAGATGTAATGAGTAAGGATGGAATTAACTTTAAATATCCATCCTATGTTCAAGACATAATGGGTCCAATGTGTTTTGATTATGGTTTTGGGCCTTTCAGATGGGTATGTACATCTGGAGACATTAACGACTTAATAAAAAGTGATGAAATTGCTTGTGAAGTTTTAGAGAGATTAATTAAAAGTGCTCCAGAAGAAGTTCGACAACAAATGAAAGACAATATAAAGTGGATAAAAGGAGCACAAGAAAATAACTTAGTAGTTGGCTCTAAAGCAAGAATACTATATGCTGACTCCGAGGGAAGAATTGAAATTGCCAAAGCATTTAATAATGCAATAAAGAATAATGAAATCTCAGCACCTTTAGTTTTGGGAAGAGACCATCACGATGTTTCAGGGACAGATTCTCCTTACAGAGAAACTTCAAATATTTACGATGGCTCTGCATTTACTGCAGATATGGCTATACAGAATGTAATTGGTGATTCATTTAGAGGTGCTACATGGGTAAGTATTCACAACGGAGGAGGTGTTGGTTGGGGAGAAGTTATTAATGGAGGGTTTGGACTGACTATTGATGGTTCTCAAAACTCTGAAAAAAAGCTAGTTAACATGCTTTTTTGGGATGTTAATAATGGAATTGCTAGAAGAAATTGGGCAAGAAATAAAGAAGCTATTTTCGCAATAAAAAGAGAAATGGATAGAAATCCTAAGTTAAAAGTAACTTTACCTAATATAGCAAATCAAGATTTAATCGACGGGTTAACCAAGTAATCGTTTATTATCTGTCGTTAGTTTTTTTATTTAGTGGTTTTTTAATTCAACTAATCTTATATTTATCTCATGATTGAATTTAATGAGAAAACAGTCTGGATAACTGGCGCTTCATCAGGAATTGGCAAAGCATTGGCATTAAAAATTAGTTCCTTGAAAGCAAATATTGTACTTTCTTCAAGAAATAAAGAAGAATTAGAGAATGTTGCAAAACAATGCAAGGGCGAGGCTTATATTTTACCATTAGATCTAGAGAAACCTGAAGCTTTTGAAAAAGCAACTCAATCAGTTGTTAAGAAATATGGAAGTATTGACTTATTGATAAATAATGGTGGAATTAGCCAAAGGTCTGAAGCTAGTCAAACATCTATTGATGTCGACAGAAAACTTATGGAAATAAATTATTTTGGAACCATTGGCTTAACAAAATCAGTTCTTTCTATAATGCAAAAACAACAAAAAGGACATATTGTAACTATAAGTAGCTTGTCTGGAAAATTTGGATTTTTTCTTAGGTCTGCTTATGCTGCATCTAAATTTGCTCAATTAGGGTTTTTTGAATCTTTAAGGCTTGAAGAAGAGAAAAACAATATTGATATAAGTATGGTTTTCCCCGGCTTTGTCAATACAGATATTTCTAAAAATGCTCTTTCTGGAACTGGATTTCAACATGGAGTGAAAGACCAAAACCAACAAAATGGAATTAGCCCTGAAAAATGTGCACAAGATATTATTGACGGAATAATTGATAATAAACACGAAATATATACAGGAGGCAAAGAAATATGGATGGTGAAAATTAAAAGGTTTTTTCCCAGTCTATTTCATAAAATAATTAAAAAGCAATCCGGCACTTAATTCCTAATTTTTAACTCTTGTAAACTTTAATGCCTTCAGCATCCAGTTTGGAAGTGGTTGAGAAGGTTTTCTTTTTTCAACATTTAAAAAAAGACCTAATTTTTCGATAATTGGAATTTTATAAACCTCTATCAGTTCTATTAGAGTTCCATCAGGATCTTCACAATAAGTACAGTGAACTTTGGTATTTTCTCCCATACTTAAAACATCTTTCGTATCACAAGTAAACCCAAAACCTTCATTAGCGAGTTTTTCTCCTAGAGCCTGCATATTTCTTACGTCAAACCCTAAATGGACAAATCCTATATCCCCCCACAATCTATTTTCGTATATTTTATTTGGCAATCTTTTTGAAGTGTCTTGAACCAATTCAATATAACTCTTGCCCGCTAATTTTGTAAATCCTCCTCCAGATGGGTTTTTCTGAGACAATAAAACTCTTCTGTATTCATTATTTCCACCTAAAATATTGGACCAGTCCTGGAATATCCCAGTTTTGTCTTCTATAATTTCATCGTAACCAAGCATCTTGTAAAAAGACAATGAATTCTCCATATTGGAAACACCTATTGAGCAACCAACTGTTCCACCAGTTAAATGATTGTGATTTGTGTAAAAATCATTCGCTGGAATTATTTGCCAAAGCAGTCCATTTAAATCCTTAACATAAAATGTTTCCCAGCCATATGGAGAGTCAACTACATCGGAAATTATGTTAGCATTATTTGATTTAAAAAAATCAAAAGCTTTACTGATATTTGGAGTTTTTATAAATCCGGTATAAATACCTAAATCTCCAAGCTGAAAATCTATTTTAGCATTACTAGCTTTAAAAGTTGTAGGAGAAACAACTTCCATTGCGCAACCACCCTTAATATTAAGAACCATTGCAGCTCTTTTAGAAATTACTTTACCCTTCGTATATATAGTCATTAATGGAGCCTCTGCCTCATCATTAAATAGTGGAATATCCATTCCAAAAAATTTAATGTACCAATCCCATGCTTCTTTGTGTTCTGGTACTCCAACGCCAAGATGCTGTATGCCGTGTATTGTAAAACTCATGACTTTACTCTTTCTACGTACATACTTTTTTGAATATCCACCTTTATCATGTCTCCAGTATTAATAAATAATGGGACTTTTACTTTTGCCCCTGAGTCAATAGTAGCTGGCTTCATGGTATTGGTAGCTGTATCTCCTTTAACCCCAGGTTCTGTATAGGTTACCTCAGCTTGTAAAAACTGTGGTTGCTCTACCAAAAGCGGCAACTCTTCTTCAGCATGAAAAATAATTGTACATATTATTCCTTCCTTTAAAAATTCCGGTTTTCCAATCATATGAGATTCTAAAAATATTTGTTCAAAATTCTGAGTATGCATAAAATGATAACCATCTCCCTCTTTATATAGATACTGATAAGATCTATTTTCAATTCTAACAACTTCTATTTTATGTCCAGATGGAAAAGTATGATCCAAAACCCTTCCGTCTTCAATACCCTTCATTTTTGTTCTTACAAATGCCGGACCTTTGCCAGGTTTCACATGCTGAAACTCTATTATTTGCATTAATTTGTGGTTGTGTTTAATGCACAATCCATTTTTAATTTCTGAAGTTGATGCCATAGATAATTTTTAATTTTGTAAATATAAGAAATGTTAAAAGAGTGGTTAACTAATATTACTCCAATTAGGTTTTAATTTCATTTGACGAATCAATTCTTTTTTTACTATCTGATTTTCTGCTGTCGAAAGATTTACATCTTCTTTAAGAATTTGATCTACATCATTTTTAGACAATTGTACTATTTGACCATCTCTAGCCAAATCTGCTAATTTAAAATCTAAAACACCGCTTTGTTGAGTTCCCATAACATCACCAGGGCCTCTAATTTTTAAATCTTGCTCTGAAATCTCAAATCCATCACTAGTTCTAACCATTGTCTCTAATCTAATTTTTGCTTCTTTGGAAAGCTTATATCCACTCATTAGAACACAATAAGATTTTTCCGCTCCTCTTCCCACTCTTCCTCTAAGTTGATGCAATTGTGACAAACCAAATTTTTCTGCACTTTCTATTATCATTAGTGAAGCATTTGGAACATCTACTCCAACTTCAATTACAGTGGTGGCAACCATAATTTGTGTTTTACCACTTACAAATTGAGACATTTCATATTCTTTTGCTTCTGGTTTCATTTTTCCATGAACAATACTTACTTGGTAGTCTGGTAATGGAAATCTTCTTACGATACTCTCATAGCCATCCATTAAATCTTTATAGTCTAATTTTTCAGATTCCTCAATTAGAGGATATACAATATAAACTTGGTGACCTTTTTTAATCTCATCTTCAATAAATTGAAAGACCTTTAATCTACTAGAATCAAATCTATGAATGGTATTAATTGGTTTTCTCCCGGGCGGAAGTTCGTCAATTACAGAAACATCTAAATCGCCATAGAAAGTCATTGCTAAAGTTCTTGGAATTGGAGTAGCTGTCATTACTAAAACATGTGGTGGTTGGATATTTTTTTTCCAAAGTTTTGCTCTTTGAGCAACACCAAATCTATGTTGCTCGTCTATTACTGCAAGTCCTAAGTTTTTAAATTTTACTTTATCTTCCAAAAGAGCATGGGTGCCAACAAGAACGTTCAAAGTCCCATTTTCTAAAGATTGATGAATAATTTTACGATCCGATTTCTTGACAGACCCCGTCAATAAAGAAACCTTTACCCCCAAGGGATCTAGAAATTTAACTATTGATTTGTAATGCTGGTTTGCCAATATTTCTGTTGGAGCCATTAAACAGGACTGGAATCCATTATCTATAGAAAGTAAAATTGTTAAAACTGCAACCAATGTTTTTCCGCTTCCTACATCTCCTTGCAACAATCTATTCATATGAACTCCAGACCCCAAATCTTTACGAATCTCTTTTACTACTTTCTTTTGGGCATTGGTCAGCTCAAAAGGTAAATGTTTTTTGAAGAAATCGTTAAAGTTATTTCCAACGAACTTAAAGACATAACCCTTCAATTTATTTCTAGTGCTTAATTTTTGGGTAGTCATACTTAATTGAAGAAAAAATAATTCTTCATATTTTAATCTTAATATAGATTTTTGAAGTAGGTCTTTATCAATTGGGAAATGAATGTTTTCATATGCTTGATAAACATTGGGGAAATTATTTTTCTTCTCAATATTATTTGGTAAAGTTTTAGGAATAAACTTTAATACCTGAGGCAATAAATTTCTCATTAGATTCTCAATTCCTCTAGACTGAAGACCAAAAGCAGATAGTTTTTCGGTAGAGTGATAAACTGGTTGAAGACTACCAAGCTTATTCTTACTTTTTTCTTCCAATTCCATTTCGGGATGGTTGAAATTCCATGAGCCTGCGTAAGAAGTTGGCTTCCCAAAAATAACATACTGTTGACCAAGTTTAATGGTTGGCTTAATCCATTTTACACCTTTAAACCATACTAGCTGAACAGATCCAGATGCATCAAAGGCAGAGACTAAAAGTCTTTTTTTTCTTGGTTGTCCAAGCTCTTGGACATTAGATACTTGAACTGAAATTTGAACACTTCCTTGAGGTTCTACAATATCTTTAATCAGCACTGTTTTAGACCTATCCACATATCTAAATGGAAAATGATTTAGCAAATCTCTAAATGAATATATAGACATTTCGCTTTTGAGCAGGTCAGCCCTTTTGGGCCCAACCCCCTTAAGAAATTCAATAGGAGTATTTAAAACATCTACATTCAAGGACAAACATTATTAGTTTGGTCTATGAAAATATAATAAATTAATTAAAAAACATGAAAGCCTAAATCGCTTGTTTTCCTAGCAATAGAACAGGGTTTTCTAAATAGTTTTTAAAAGAATTTAAAAAAGCAGATCCTACAGCGCCATCCACTACCCTGTGATCGCAACTTAAAGTAACTTTCATTATATTTCCAGGAACAATTTCTCCATTTTTCACCACCGGAACTTGTTGTATACCACCAATTGCTAATATGCAAGCATCAGGAGGATTAACAATAGCAGTAAATTCATCAATACCAAACATTCCAAGGTTAGAAATGGTAAATGTATTCCCTTCCCATTCTTCTGGCTGAAGCTTTTTATCTTTGGCCTTTTGAGCAAGCAATTTAACTTCCTGACCAATTTGAGTCAAAGATTTTTCATTAGTAAATCTAATTACGGGAACTAACAAACCTTCGTCAACTGCTACAGCAACACCAATATGAACATGCTCGTTATATCTAATAAAATCACCATACCAAGATGCATTAACTTTGGGGTGGTCTTTAAGAGATACTGCTGCTGCTTTAACTACCAAGTCATTGAATGAAATTTTAGACGGGTTAATAGCATTATTAATTGCCTTTCTTGCTTCAATAGAGTTGTCCATATTGATAGAAACAGTCAAGTAAAAGTGTGGCGCAGAAAACTTACTCTCTGCCAATCTTTGGGCAATAACTTTTCTCATTTGAGAAACTGGCTCATCCACAAAGGACTCTTGTCCTTGAATTGTAGCACTTCCTTGAAAATTATCAATATCTCTTTTTACAATTCTTCCATCGGTACCAGTTCCACTAACAAATTTTAAATTTATTCCTCTTTCTTCTGCAAGTTTTTTTGCCAATGGTGAGGCTTTAGTCTCTAAAGAATTTAAAGAGTCTAATGAAGGAAAAGATTTATTAGAAGACACAGTTGGAGTAGGTACTGAAGGTGCAGCACTTACAGATGGCTGTGGTTTAACTTCTGCTGGAATAGGTTTTGGAGTTGGAGCGGGTTTAGAATCTTCTTTTTCAACAGATTCTGCTTCTGAAGCTTTTTCCTCTTTTAGTAATTTGGCTACATCTTCTCCCTTTTCACCTAAAATTGCCAAAATAGAGTCTACAGGAGCAGTTTGACCTTTTTCGACTCCTATATGTAATAATACTCCCTCTTGAAAAGATTCAAATTCCATAGTAGCCTTGTCAGTTTCAATCTCTGCTAATAATTCACCACTTTCTATGTTGTCACCAACTTTTTTATGCCATTCTGCAACCACTCCCTCAGTCATGGTGTCACTTAATTTGGGCATTCTTACTATTTCAGCCATAACAAATATTTAATCTTTAATAAATGGGTAATCCTTTTGCATATAAACATCTTCATACAATTCGTGTGCTTCAAGCTCTGGAGACTCTTCGGCAAATGCAATTGATTCGTCTACAAGAACTTTTACTTCTTCTTGAATTTTTTTAATATCACTTTCAGAAGCTAGTTTATTAGCTGTAATTGTATTTAAAACCTGAGAAACTGGATCCTTTCCTTTGAAATCCTCTACCTCGTCTTTTGTTCTATATTTTTGAGGATCTGACATTGAGTGTCCTTTATATCTATAAGTTCTAATATCTAAAAGAGTTGGTCCTTCGCCTTTTCTAGCTCTTGCAGATGCTTCTTCAATAGCTTCATGAACAGATTCCACTGACATTCCATCTACAACAAATGAAGGCATATGATAAGATTTTCCAATTTCACTCATATCCTCAACATTTGTAGTTCTTTTAACAGATGTTCCCATTGCATAATTATTATTCTCTATAATAAAAACAACTGGTAGTTTCCACATCATTGCCATATTAAATGTTTCATGAAGTGCTCCTTGTCTCGCAGCACCATCCCCAAAAGAACAATAAGTTACACCCTTATTTCCTTTGTACTGGTCAGCAAAGGCAATACCAGCACCCATTGGAATTTGAGCACCAACTATTCCATGACCTCCCATGAGGTTAACTTCCTTATTAAACATATGCATTGAACCACCTTTACCTTTAGACATTCCTGTCTTTTTACCATAAAGTTCGGCAACCATATATTTTGGATGAACTCCTAGTGCAATTGGGTGAGCGTGATCTCTGTAAGCAGTAATGTGCTTATCTTCTTTTATACATGCAGAAGCAGTTCCTGCAACCACAGCTTCCTGACCAATATATAAATGACAAAAACCACCAAATTTCTGTTGAATATATAAATGCCCGATTCTCTCTTCAATTTTTCGCATTAGCAGCATGTCTTTGTACCACTTTAAATATTGCTTTTTAGAGTAAGGTAAAGCTTTTTTAGACTTTGTTTTAACTGGTTTTTCTATAGTTGATGTTGGCATGTTAAAAATTTTATAAACAAATATAATATTTATGAAAAGAAATTAAAGTTTTGTAGTGATTTTAATAACGTTTTAAAACATCAGTTTTAAAAGCCAAAGGAAGAAGGTCTTCAACACTATTTAATTCATATACTTTTCCTACCTCTCCCATAAGTAAAATTTTAATGCTTTTTTCTTGATTTCTCTCGAACTCAAACATTACTTGTCTACATCCACCACATGGCGAAATTGGTTCATCAATTATTTTCTCTACTGCTTTTACAGTAATTGCAACTTTTTCAATAATACAATTTGGGTAATTTGCTTTACAAAAATAAAAAAGAACTCTTTCTGCACACATTGAGGAAGGATATGCAATATTTTCTTGATTATTTGCAGCTATTATTTCTCCACTATCAAGCAAAGCTGCTGCACCTACACTAAATCCGGAATAAACAGAATAGGCTTGCTCTAAAATTTTTTGTGCTTTTTTTAAAAGTTTTTTATCAATAGGTGTTAGATCATCAACTGAACTGTAGCTATTGTAAGAGGTTGAAATTTTTTCAATCATTCCTCATTTTTAGACCCCGAGCTACCCATATTTAGCTTTATAGAAAACCTTATGGTATTTGCTAAAGGACTTGCTTGAGTTAAGGCCAGTATATAAGAAAGGTCTAGTTCCAGAACTTTGTATTTTATTCCAGCCCCAAAAGAAATAAATCTTCTATTTCCTTTTGTTGGGTGCTCGTGAAAATAACCAGCTCTTAAAGCGAATAATTCACTGTAAAGAAATTCTGCACCAAATGATAAATTAATTTCATTAAGTTCTTCTTTAAAGACAGATCCACTTTCTACATAGTAAGAACCATTGTCTTCAAAAACATTACCAGGCGCATCTGTGAAAGAACCAAAAATACCAGAGGCAACTCCTACATCTGGATTTCTTCCAGAAACAATATCACCATTACTTGGGTGGTAATACGGATTGGTAGGAACTAGTAATTTGTTTGCATCGATAGAAAACGAAAATTTATTAAACTCATCTAATTCCATATTAAGAGTAGTTCCTAACCTAAAATTTGTTGGAATAAAATCTCTTGTTGCTGCTTCGGTGTAGGACATTTTAGCTCCAATATTAGAAATATTGGTTCCAAAAGCAAGAGTAGATGGTTTATCTACTAAATTAAAAGAATTTGTAATATAGTATAGCGATAAATCAGCTGCTGCACTTTGCCCAGGTTTGGTATCTGCACCACCAACGGATGTGCCTCCAGTAAGATTGGAATAAATATACCTCGCTGCTAGACCTGCTGAAAAATTATCTCCTAATTTTCTTGAGTAAACTACATCAAAAGCAAATTCGTTGGGTTTAAAATCTCTAATTGTAGTTCCAAAGTTGTCTGTAAAAGTGATATTTCCTAAAGAAAAATATCTTAAAGAAGCTCCAATAGTAGAAAGTCTATCAATTCTTTTGTAACCAGATAAATATGCTAAATTAATGTCATTTACTAAAGCTCTAAGCCATGGAGAGTAAGACATACTAAAGCCAACATCTTTAATTGGGTCTATGAATACCAGCTTTGCTGGATTCCAATGAATTGAATTAGCATCTGGACTAATTGCTACTCCAGCATCACCCATAGCACCAGACCTAGAGTCAGGAGAAATTAAAAGAAACGGAACTGCAGTAGTAATCGTATTGATTTGACTACCACCAAGTTGCTGTGTGCTAATTTGTGAAAACGCAGAATTTTTAAAAAATACCGCTACAGTCAATACGAAAAGTAGTTTAATAAATGTTTTTTTATTTAAGATCATCTAATAAGAATTATGTGTGCTAACGACAAATATATATAAATAGTGTTTAGAAAATAATTATTTCAAAAGGAACATTGTTTGGGTTTTATCTGCACTCAGGCCTTGTTCGTTGGTTACCCTTAAGTTATATACATATACACCCCGTGCTAAAACTTCATTAAAATCATCTTTTCCATTCCATGAAATACCCTGAGATCGAAAGCCTTCATTTAAAATTCTTTTATTAATTCTTTTAACTACTTTTCCTGAAACTGAATAAATAAGAATACTAACATCTAAAAAATTACAGTTTTGATTGTGTTCAAAATAAAAAGCAGTATTAGTAGTAAATGGATTAGGATAATTTAGAACATGAGATAATTCAAGTTCATTGTCTTCAACAACTATAAAATTTATTTCACTTAGAGAAGAATTATTATAATTATCCCAGACCTTTATTTTGATATTATGCTCACCAGGATCAATATCATTAAGTTCGAAGTTGATTCTGCCACTTTTATAAGTGTCTAAATCTGCAACATAATAATCATTTAAAACAATAGAGTTTGCATAATCGTTGTCTATCACAAGCTCAATATCGTGACCAATTCCATTGCCAACTGTATTTATACCATTTTCATCAAAAGCTGAAACTATCAATAATGGATTAGCATTAGAAATTCCACCAGAAACAAAATTTTCGTCGTTTAAATACAATTCCAAATCAGGGCCTTGTTCATCTAAAGATGCTGTTGTATCTATTCCACCAATTATTAGAGAATCGTTATATCCACTAGCATCTAATGTTCCATCCTCAGCATACAAACTTATTCTTGAAAATCCATAATCATATCCAATATCTTTAGGGACTTTAAAGGTGAAGCTAAATTCTCCATTAGTAGCAGAAGATTTACCCTTGTAAATTACATTTTTCCACATTTTAAATGGAAGATTATCAGAACCAGGGTTAGTTCCCAAAGTAGATAAGGAAGATTCTTTGTCGTAAAAAGTGAGATAAACTTTACCATTAAAATTTGTTAAAGTATTTTCAAAATTATCACTCAGGTGACCATAGATTTTGACTTCGCTCAAAGCATTAACAGTGTCTCTATTAAAAGAATCAATTTCAACTTTCAACTCAGGAATAGCAAATCTTATAGCTGGATCCCCTAAAAGCGCAAATTTTCTATAATTTTTATCTGCACTAAATTGAGCAAATTTATTTTTAGTACCCACATAGATATCACCTAGTCTTTGTGGCTTTTGATTTACGAAATCAAAAACTGTATCGTAAAAAAATCTATTCAACCATTCATTTGGAGTAGCATAAACTAATCTCGTTGTTGTAAATAGTCCAATGCCTCCTCCATCCTTATTAAGAAGAATATATTCACCGCCCGAAACCCTATCGTGGTCATCAAACCTACCAAATTCACAAGTTGCAGTCATAAAAACTGGTAGAGCTTTGTTATTGTCCCAATTTTGGATGGTAGGAACAGTTAATATTTGCTCATGAGCCCAACCAGTCTCCCCTCCGTGACCTATATAGTTTACCAAAAGTGCTCCGTCTTTTACTTTTTGATTAATAGCAGCCTCAGCATCTGGAATTCTTTCTCCTACTGTACTAGATTGTTGAACATAGGCATCTGAATGAATTTTAATTGTATTTATAGATCTCTTATTAACTTTTATCTTGGATGCCATAATTTCAATGTCATTGAAATATGCATTGTTGTCCTCATCATCGCTAACTAAAACAACTTTATTCCTCCAATCTCCATATATGCTATTGGTCATTGGATTATTACAATTTAAACTTGTCATTGAATTTGCGTCCTCTTGAGTGTAATTCTTGATTTTCTGAACCATTTCATTAGCCTCTAATAAGGTTGTAACCACCAATCTTCCAATTCCTATATTTAAAAAATCTGTGTTTTGCATAGATGCCCCATCGGCTAAAATTGCATAATAATCATCCGAAGCATAAGTGTTTACAATACTGACAGACTCTGAAGATTCAAAAATTGGCAATATATTTTTATTGTGACCCAAGATATTTCTGTTATCGTAAGAACCATCTCCAAAAAGTAAACAGTATTTTGGAATGGTTAATGGATTGCCATTTTCTCTAGAGTAAAACATTCTTAAGAATTGTTTTATTGCAGTTGCATCAACTAGCCCACCTGAAAATTCATTGTAAATCTGCTCATCAGAAACTGTTACTACATTTAAACCCTCATTTTGATGTAATAAGCTCAACTCTTCAGCAGCAGTTAAAAATTCTGCTGGTGAAATTATTACCATATCAACATTGCTAAAACCATGGAGGTTTTGATTAGACACCTGTTTAACAAAAGTTGGACTTTGAAAGTTAAAACCAGAAACTGCCACAAAATGTCTTAGGGTATCAGAATAAGACAAAAAAGTTAATTCCTCATTAGATTTAGTAAATGCTAAATTTTTAACATCTTTAAAATCTGTAATATCCCAGATCATATCTACAGATGAAGAATTATCTAATATAACTTTAGAATAGTTAAGCGAGGAAGAACTCAAAACATTAAAATAGAAATCTTGGTTATCTTTTACCAATTCTCTATTACAATTTATTTCTATATAATCTAAGTAGCCCTTGGATGACGGCGCACCATTATTGGAGTATTCTAAAGTTAACTCATAGGGAACGTTTGGGTTATTTAAAACATCAAATTCTTCAATAACTACTCTTCCTACATCTGAATAATAGGAAGAGCCAGTTGAGTTAATTGGAACTATTCTACTCACACCAAAAATTGAAGGATAGAAATAAGCAGTAGAATAATTAGACTTGCTCATTAATTTTAATTTTATGTGCGAGGAGTCCGTACAATAATTAAAAGGGAAAGGATAAATATAATTATTAGTCAAATCAAATACATCACCAAACCATTGGGAACCAGACTTTAAAAGATTTAATTTATCCTCGTTCAGGTAATTAAAATCCTTGTATTTAGTAATCGTTTGATTAAAGGTTTGACTCAAATTATTTACACTGTCTAGGTTATTTGGTATTCTAGAATTATCAATATTTAGAAAACAATACGCACTATCTGAATAAATATGTTTGGTATGGCTGAAATTTTGACCATCAAAATTAATTCTATCCGGACCATTTAAGTAAAATAAAATATAATCTCCCTGAGAAAATAGCCCATCACCGCCATCAAAGACAAAAATGGACTGTTGCTCTAGATCATCTGGCCTAGAATCGTCATTAACTGGGCTTAGAAGCCCTTTATTATTGGAAAATAAATGAATGCTATTTGAAGGTATTTCAGAACTAATAATAGAATTACTTATCAAATAATTGTAATCAACTTTATAAATACCAGACTCAAAATTACTTAGCTTATACCAATTAGCACCATTGTTAAGTACAGATTGATTTTTAAAAGTTGAATTTTTAAAGCGTTTTAAATGGTTTGTTTTTTTAACTATTTGAGCCTTAAAATCCGTCATTATGTACAATTCACCATTAGAGCTTCTTATGCAGTTTATTAGCAAAAGGTTGTTTTTAAGAGTTGAATTTTGCTCTTGTTTTCGAAAGGAAGGGAGATATTTATCAGCAAAAGAAATACTGGAATATGCTTTCTTTTCATTATAAGTTAGTGGCCTTTCATTGAATTCAAAACTTGTAATTTCATAGTCTGCAAATGGTAATTTATATTGATAAACAGCTTGGAATGTAAGTTGATCAAAGTAGCCATTTTCAGGACACAGAAATTTAATGTCTGAATTGTCAGTCCATTTGACAATTTGGTATTCGATTTGCTTTTGAACACGAATTGATTTTTGCGAAAAACAATTTGTGCCAAGGAAAACAAAGGAAAATATAACTACTTTACAATAATTCACAGTTATTTTTGTTGGTATATAACTCAAAATTAAAAGTAATATTGTATTAAAATGTATTGATTAATCATTTTTATACCTCTATTATGAATATTGGATGATAAATTTCAACAAGACATATTATTATATTATTCAAAAATGTCTGAAAATTATATTTTCTTTTTCTGTTGCCTTTTCCTTTAAAATAGCAATTAGTCAAGATGCGGAATTTACTCAATTTTATTCCAATCCAATTTACTTAAATCCAGCTTTTGCAGGCACTAATAATTGTCCAAGACTGAGTACCAACCATAGATCTCAATGGACTGGGTTACCACAAATATTCAATACCACTTCGTTTTCTTACGATCAAAATATAAGTAAAATTCATGGTGGATTTGGATTTATGGTATTATCTGACAGGCTCAACAACGCTATTCAAAACAATAGAATTAGCGGAATGTATTCTTATGAAATAAAGATTTCTAAAAATTTCACTTTAAGAACTGGGATAGAGGCAAGCTTTTGGCAGAACAAATTCAATCAAAATGAATTAACATTTGTAGACATGATTGATCCAATCCGTGGATTTGTTTATTCAACTGCTAACAATACCTTAAATAGTTCTAAAAACGGAGTAGATTTCAGCAGTGGTATTTTGGCATATGGCGAGAAATTTTTTCTAGGTTTTTCTACCCACCACTTAACAGAGCCTAAACAATCTATCTTTTCAGAACAATATAAATTGGAAAGAAAATATTCTATAAATTTTGGCTACCATTTTCCAATTGGATATAAAAGCTCAATTGATGAGAGAAACTGGATCGTTTCTCCAAATATAATTTTCAAAAAACAAGGACTAAATGAACAACTTAATATCGGACTTTATGGAGAAAAAGGATCTTATGTTTTGGGGTTATGGTACAGAGATAATCAAAACTATGCAGTTTTGGTGGGTGCTAAAATGGGTATGATAAAAATTGGATACAGTTACGACCTAAATTTATCCAGATTGTACCTAGCTTCTTCAGGATCTCACGAAGTTTCAATTCAAATAAATTTTCAATGTGATAATAAAAACAGTACTATACAGTCATTTAGTTGCCCATCTTTCTAAAAAAAAGCATAAATTTGTAACTTTCGTACTATAATTACGTTAATTGCGTGACATAAACCTATTTAAAAATGAGAAATAATTTAACTTATTTAGTCTGTTTTCTTTTTGTAACATGCTTGTCAACAAGTTGTGGAACAGAGTATGAAACATCAAGCATCACTGGTTGGGATTACAACAATCCAAAAAATGGAGGTTTTCAAAAAGTTCCTTATTCGGAACAAGAAACTGGCCCTGGCTTAATTCTAATTGAAGGTGGTACTTTTACCATGGGAAGGGTAGAGCAAGATGTTACTTATGAAAACCACAATGTTCCTAGAAGAGTTTCAATATCTTCTTTTTACATGGATGAAACTGAGATTTCTAACTACCATTGGTGTGAATACATGTATTGGGTACGTAGGACATTCACAGATTTTCCTATGGTTTACAAAAAATCTCTTCCAGATACGCTTTCATGGAGAGAAAAATTAGGTTTCAATGAAAAGTACGTTGAATATTATTTGAGACATCCTGCATATCGAGATTATCCTGTTGTTGGAGTTTCTTGGCAACAAGCAAGTGAGTTTTGTAAATGGAGAACAGATAGAGTTAATGAATTTATCCTCATTAGAGAAGGTATTTTGGTAGCCAATCCAAATCAACAAAACGAACCTTTTACAACAGATGCTTATCTGGCTGGGCAATACGAGCAAGGTCTTAATCCACAAGGCCAAATTGCTAATCTTGACCCCGCAATGGGTGGATATGATCCAACCACAGGAAAACTAAGACTTAAAGATTTAGCAACTAGAAATGTGAAAATGTCTGATGGTATTATTCTTCCTAGATATAGACTACCTACTGAAGCAGAATGGGAATTTGCTGCTTATGGACTTATTGGAAATACCGTTGATGAAAGAATAATTGAAAAAAGAGTTTACCCATGGGATGGTCATTGGGTTAGAAATCCTCAAGAAAACTTCCAAGGAGATATGTTGGCAAATTTTGTTAGAGGAAGAGGAGATTATATGGGTGTTTCGGGTCATTTAAATGACAACGCAGACATTACTGCTCCAGTTTTTTCTTACTGGCCTAATGATTATGGGCTATATAATATGGCTGGAAATGTCAGTGAGTGGGTTTTAGATGTATATAGACCTATGACATCAAAAGATGCAGATGAATTTAGACCATTTAGAGGAAATGTTTTCAAAACAAAAGTACTTAATGCTTCCGGTTCAATCGACGAAAAATACAATGTTACCATTTATGATATCGATGGAATTGAGCAGTATATTACTGAATTTAAAGCTGAAAGAGAAGACAAAGTTGCAAAAGGCAAAAGAACTTATGGCTATGTAAAGGAAAACAGATTAGATTCTGTAGAAACTGAACTACTTACTGTAGTTTCTAGCCAAATTAAAGAAGCTCAAGAACTTATGAAAAATAGACAAACTATCGAAGCGTCTGGAAAAATTCAAGAAATTTTTGATCAAATTTTCCAAGATTTTGATTTACAAGTTCAACAAGACCCGGATTTAGCTGGCTACAATATTGAGATAAGCCCAATGTTAAGATCTGGAATGGCAGATTTTATTTTAAATTCTCCAGGAAATGTTCAAATGAGAGATGTTACCGCAGAAGAGAATATGAAAAGAAGTAATTACAGAGTTGCTGACAATATTGACTATTTGGATGGAGATTTAAAATCCTCGATCTATCACCCAGGAGATCCTGACAACAATAATGATGAAATTGATGACTTTAATAAAGGTATTAAAAACGGAGGAATGAATGAAGATTGGGCTATGTACCAAAGAGGTTTTCAAAAGAAGAATGGACCGGCAGGTTCTCTTACATCATTGATTTCCGATAAATCTAGAGTATATAAAGGAGCTTCGTGGAAAGATAGAGCTTATTACCTCAACCCTGGAACTCGAAGATATTTAGAGGAAGACAGATCTACATCAGCTATTGGATTCAGATGTGCTATGGACAGAATTGGAAGTCCAAGTGGAATGGATGCATGGAAATAGAAAATTAAAAACTTAATGTTTTTTTATAAGAGGGATTTAAATCCCTCTTTTTTTTTGTTCTAATTTATAGTGTTTCTCGCGATTATAATTCTTTGGATTTCGGATGTTCCCTCATAAATTTGAGTGATTTTAGCATCTCTCATTAGTCTTTCAACATGGTATTCTTTAACGTATCCATAACCACCGTGAATTTGAACAGCCTCAACCGTAGTTCTCATTGCAACTTCAGAAGCATGTAGTTTTGCAACAGCACCTGATAAATTATAATCCATATTTTGGTCTTTATGCCATGCAGCTTTGTAAACTAAGTTTCTTGCATTTTCAATATCTACATACATGTCAGCCAATTTAAATTGTATGGCTTGATGGTGATTAATTGGTTTTCCAAAAGTTTCTCTTTCTTTAGAGTAGGCAAGAGATAATTCATAAGCACCAGCTGCAATCCCCAAGGCCTGAGCAGCAATTCCAATTCTACCACCAGCTAGAGTTTTCATTGCAAATTTAAAACCAAAGCCATTCTCTCCAACCCTATTCTCTTTTGGAATTATTACATCGTTGAAAACCAAGGTATGGGTATCGCTTCCTCTAATACCTAATTTATCTTCTTTGGCACTAATTTCAAAACCCTTCATACCTTTTTCTACAATAAAGACATTAATTCCATTATGTCCTTTATTAGCATCGGTCTGGGCAATTACTAGATATGTTGAAGCGGTGCTTCCGTTAGTAATCCAGTTTTTAGTTCCATTAAGAAGATAATGATCTCCCTTATCGATTGCAGTAGTTCTTTGAGAAGTAGCATCTGAACCTGCTTCTGGCTCAGAAAGACAAAAAGCACCAATTTTCTCACCCTTTGCGAGCGGAACCAAATATTTTTGTTTTTGCTCTTCACTAGCAAAATTTTCTAGTCCCCAACACACCAAACTATTATTTACAGACATAGCAACAGAAATAGAAGCATCTATTTTAGATATTTCTTCAATAGCCAAAACATAGCTGATTGTATCCATTCCACTACCACCGTATTTAGGGTCTACCATCATCCCCATAAAACCTAATTCACCTAACATTTTTAACTGATCGAATCCAACTTTTTGATGGGTATCTCTCTCAATAACACCAGACTTACATTCGCTTTCTGCAAAGTTTTTAGCAGCTTCTCTAACCGCTTCGTGTTCTTCTGTCAATTTAAAGTTCATATTGCTTATTTGGACTTAAAACTATAAAATAAATACTATATTGTAATAGTTAGTTATAGATAAAATTTATGAACAAATATAATGTTGTGGGAATTATGTCTGGCACGTCTTTAGACGGAATAGATATTGTTTGGTCAAAATTAAGTTTTAACAAAACATGGTTTTATGAAATTATAGATGGGAAAACTTATGAGTATTCTGAAGAATGGAAAAATGAACTTCAAAATGCCAGTAGGTTAAAGGGTAGAAACTTAGTTTTTTTAGACAATAAACTTGGGAATTACATAGGAGAAAAAATCAACGAATTTTTAAAAGAAAAAAAGATTCAAAAAAACCAGATTGACCTAATTGCATCTCATGGCCACACATTATTTCACGAACCTGAAATTAATTTAACTAAACAAATTGGGAATGGAGCTTACATATGTTCCTCAACGAATATCAAAACAGTTTCAGATTTCAGAACAATTGATGTTGCGTTTGGAGGGCAAGGAGCACCACTTGTCCCTATTGGAGATCAATTATTATTTGGGAGCTATAAAGGGTGTCTCAATCTTGGGGGAATTGCAAATATTTCATATGATTTAAAAGGAAAACGAATTGCCGGTGATATAAATTTTGCTAATATGATTAGTAATTATTTATCCAATAAAATCGGCCATTCATTTGACAAAGATGGAGAACTTGCAAGTCGTGGCAGACTAGATGAGGATTTAATTTTAAAATTAGAGAAATTAGATTTTTATAAAAAAGGATTTCCTAAGTCATTAGGAGTTGAAGACTTTAACCAATGGTACAAACCTTTATTTGAGAAAAGTAAATCCTCTGTAAACGACCAACTTTTTACTTCAGGGACTCATTTATGTAGAACAATTAAAAATATTTTCAAATTTGATACCAACGAGACGCTTTTAATTACAGGCGGAGGAGCACATAATAAATTCTGGATCAATAAACTTAAAGAACTAAAAATTAAAGCGGTAATTCCAGAAACAAAACTTATAGATTTTAAAGAAGCATTAATTTTTTCACTTTTGGGAGTTCTTAAACTAAGAAGCGAAATAAATATTTTAGCATCTGTAACTGGAAGTTCCAAAGATTTATCCGCAGGAGTTATCCATAATCCCTGAAATTATTTAAAAAGAGTTACAAAGAACTGCAACAATACCTAGTTTCTTTTTTACATTTGAAGGATTAAAATTTAATTTGAAAGATTTACTTAAAAAATTTGAAAATAAAACTCCTGAAATTATCTTTCAGTGGCAAGATTCTCAAACAGATGCCAAAGGATGGGTAGTTATAAACTCTCTTAGAGGAGGAGCAGCAGGTGGTGGAACTAGGATGAGAGTTGGTCTAGACCAACACGAGGTAATCTCATTGGCTAAAACCATGGAAGTTAAATTTACAGTTTCAGGCCCTCCAATTGGCGGTGCCAAATCGGGAATAAATTTTGATCCTAATGACCCAAGAAAAAAAGAAGTTTTAAAGAGATGGTATGCTGCAGTTACTCCTCTTTTAAAACATTATTATGGAACTGGAGGTGATTTGAATATAGATGAAATTAACGAGGTTATTCCAATAACTGAAGATTGTGGTGTATGGCATCCGCAAGAAGGTGTATTCAACGGTCACTACCAGCCAAGAGAATCTCAAAAAATAAATAGAATAGGTCAACTTCGACAAGGTGTTTTAAAAACAATTGAAAGTAAGAATTACACTCCAGATATAGAAAGAAAGTTTGTTATTGCAGATATGATAACTGGCTACGGAGTAGCAGAATCTGTCAAACATTATTATCATATATACGGTGGAAATTTAAAAAATAAAAGAGTTATTGTTCAGGGTTGGGGAAATGTTGGTTCTGCTGCAGCCTACTACATTGCTCAAGATGGTGCTAAAATTGTAGGGATAATTGATAGAGATGGTGGATTGATTAATGAAAAAGGTCTTTCATTTGAAGAAATTAAAAAGTTATTTCTAAATAAAAATGGAAATGCAATAAATGATAAAAATTTGCTTTCTTTTGAAGAAATTAATGACCAAATTTGGGATCTTAAATCTGAAATTTTCTTGCCGTGTGCTGCATCAAGATTAATTACCAAAGACCAAGTAGATAGGATGCTTAAATCAGGAATTGAAGTAATTGCTCCTGGTGCAAATGTTCCTTTTGCCGATAAAGAAATATTCTTTGGTCCAATTTCTGACTATACAGATCGAAATACTAGTTTAATACCAGATTTCATTTCTAATTGTGGGATGGCTAGAGTATTTGCCTATTTAATGGGGAATGATCTTGAAAGGATGGAAGACGAATCTATTTTTAAAGACACATCTAAAACTATCCAAAATGCGTTAGAGAATGTTTTTGAAAAAAATTCAAGTTCAAAAAATATTTCTAAAACTGCTTTTGAAATAGCTTTAAAACAATTAATTTAACAATTATGGAAACTGCGATAGTAATAATATTTATTTTAGGTTATCTAGGAATTACTCTAGAGCATACAATTAAAATTGACAAGCTTGTTCCTGCCTTACTAATGATGGCAATTTGTTGGGCACTAATAGCATTTGGCTTAGATGATTTTGTCAACTGGTTTGACTCAGACAGTCATGAAATGGTAAAAGGATTTGCATCTCTACCTCACGAGGCTCAAGGTCATGGCCCATCCAAAATGATGTGGTTTGAAAGCACCTTGTTACATCATTTTGGAAAAACTTGTGAGATATTGGTTTTTTTAATTGGCGCTATGACCATCGTGGAAATCATTGACCACTTCAACGGATTTGCTACAATAAAGAATTTTATAAAAACAAAAAAGAAAATATATCTACTTTGGATCATGTGTATATTGGCCTTTGTTTTATCTGCTATCATAGATAATCTAACAGCCACTATTGTATTAATTACCATTCTTAGAAAATTAATTAAAGACAATAAAGATAGAGTATGGTTTGCAGGACTGATTATCATTGCAGCAAATGCTGGTGGAGCTTGGTCACCAATTGGTGATGTAACAACCACCATGCTGTGGATGGGTAAAAAAGTGTCTTCTTTACAACTTGTAAAATTGCTTATAATTCCATCTTTAATTTGTATGATTATTCCTACTGTAATAGCAAGTTTCTTGAAACCATTTAAAGAAGATTTTGAACCACCAAAAGATGAAATAAAAGAAATTAAACATGGATCAACCATGCTTGTTTTAGGGCTAGCTGCAATAATTTTTGTTCCTATTTTTAAAACCGTGACCCACTTACCTCCATATGTAGGAATGATGCTTTCTTTAGCAATAGTTACTTTGGCAGGAGAATTTTTAAGTTCAAGACGATTTAGCTTGCACAGTCTTTCTAACGATTCCTCGAGCGAGTCAGACAGTCATTCTAATAGTCCAATTTTTAGAGCTTTATCAAAAATTGAAATGCCATCCATTTTATTTTTTCTTGGAATTTTAATGACTGTTGCTGCACTTGAATCCTTAGGAATTGTATTTAATTTAGGAAAAAGTGTTCAAGAATCGATTCCAATAAATTTCTTTGTTTTATTACTAGGTGCTGGATCTGCTGTTATAGACAATGTCCCATTGGTAGCAGCTAGTATGGGTATGTTTGATTTGGCAATGGACGATACTGTTTGGCATTTTATTGCTTACTCCGCAGGTACAGGAGGAAGTATGCTTATTATTGGATCAGCCGCTGGTGTAGTTGCAATGGGTATGGAAAAAATATCATTTTTTTGGTATTTGAAAAACATTGCGTGGCTTGCTGCAATTGGTTACTTAACGGGTGCCTGTTCATTTCTATTATTTCAAAGTCTCTAAGCATTTTCAAAAAGTACTAATTTCACATTAAAACTTAATAAAATGAATTTTAATATTTTTCCTATGTTGTTAAACATTCAAGAAAATACATCTTCTATTTTAGAAGATGCACCATCTCTATTAGAAACAGAACAAATCTCCATGTGGCAGTTAATTTGGGGATATGACTCTATAAGCGGAGAATATAGCTTGACTAGTTTAATAGTAATGTCTCTTCTTTTCTTATTTTCTTTCATAGCCATTTATGTATTCATCGAGCGTTTTATGACCATTCAAAGAGCTTTGAAAGGGGAAAAAGATTTTATGCAAAAAATCAACGATTTTGTTTTAAAAGGAGATTTAAACGCTGCTAAAGAACATTGTAACTCTAGTAATAATCCTATTGCAAGAATGATAGAAAAAGGCCTTAGTAGAGTTGGTAAACCAATGAAAGATATTGCAATATCCATAGAAAACATTGGAAAATTGGAGATAAGTAAATTGGAAAGGAGATTGTCTATGCTGGCTACAATTTCTGGAGTTGCTCCAATGCTTGGTTTTTTGGGAACAGTACTAGGAATGGTAAAAGTTTTTCAAAACATGTCTAAAGAAAAAACATTTGAAATAGCCAGTCTTTCGGGAGGAATTATGGAAGCTATGATTACCACAGTTGGGGGGTTAATAGTAGGTATAGTTGCCTATGTTGCCTACAACTATTTAGTAAGTAAAGTAGAAAAAGTAATCCACAATATGGAAGGCGCATCTATTGAGTTCTTAGATATTCTTGAAGCTCCAGGAAAATAAAATATGAATTTTAGATCTGGAAATAAAATAAAAATTGAAGGCGGAATGTCTTCTATGACCGATTTAGTTTTTCTGCTTTTAATATTCTTTATAGTTATTTCCACCATGATTACCGCAGGAGTTAATATAGATGTCCCAAAAGATGGAGGAACAGCATCAGAAAAAAAAATATTAACTATTAACGTAAATGATAAAAATGAATATTTCATGGACAGTAGAAGAACACCAATTTCCAGTTCTGATATTAAAAATGAAATTTTAAAAAACCTTGGTTCAGATAGTATAATTTCTCTTTATGGGAGTAATGAAAGTTCTTGGGAAGCCTCGGTATACATAATAGATATTGCTAAACAAAATAATATTAAAATCTCTTTGAACGGAAACAAAAAGTGAAAGCAGGAAATAAAATAAAAATTGAGGGTGGAATGTCTTCCATGACAGATCTGGTTTTTTTATTGCTAATATTTTTCATAATTATTTCAACTCTTGTAAATACCTCCCACGAAATAAAACTTCCTGAAGGATCAGGAGATCCTTCACTAACCTCTCCGATAAAAGTATATGTAGATGCTGAAAACAACTTTTATTTGAACAGCGATCCAAAACCAATTCAAATAAGTTCTATAGAAAGTTCATTAAAAAAAGAAATTGGCGACAACAAAGCAATTGAGTTACTAGCAGATAAAGATGCAAATAGAGCCTCTGCCTATGAAATAATTAGAATTGCAAAACAGAACGCACTAAAAGTAGTCATCAAAACAAAAGGGAGTAAATAGCTTGGAATTGTTACAAAAGAAAGACAATCGATTAGGAATAATTATTAGTATAGCTCTTCATCTATTCTTACTAATTGCTATTTTTTTTAGTAAGGGCTGTATGGAACTACAAAATCCTCCACAATTTACCTTAGAAGAAGTAATAACCTTGGATTTTAGTGATGCAGGTGGTGGAAGTCCAGGAAGTGCTAGCCCAACTCCACCAACTGTGGAAGAAGAAGCACCAGCCGAAAAAGTAATTACTCAGGAAGAATCCCCAGTTGCTGTAAAATCTAGCAATTCTACTACTAAAAATGAAAATGCAACTAAAAAAACTGAAACAAAAGAGGCTCCGAAACCAAAAAACGATTTTAGTAGTTTGTTTGGAAAAGGAAATGGAGATAGTGAAGCTGGAAATGGTGAGGGCGAAGGAGCAGGAATTGGAACAGGTAAAGGCCCTAATACTGGTGGAGGAGTTGGTACTGGAAAAGGAAGACAAGTAGTTGGAAACCCAGAACTAGACAATCCTAAAAATTGGGTTGGTTTTGTAATGGTTCAATTTACAATTGATGAGCAAGGAAATGTGCTAGAAACAAAAGTATTGTATCCTCACTCTAAAACAACAATAACTTTAACGAGTATGGATCAAAAATTTATTGCCAATGATTGTAAAATGAAATTTAAGTTTACTCCTACAAGTTCTGGAATTACAAAAGACAGACTAGTAAAAAGAATTCAATACATCGAAAAATAATGAACAACTACAAAGAGGTTGTAGAATTCTTATTTGAACAGTACCCATCTTACCAAAAAAAAGGAGTTAATGCCTACAAACCAGATCTTAGTAATATCCATGGGATTTGTAAAATTATAGGCAATCCACAAAACAAGCTTAAATTCATACATGTAGCTGGAACTAACGGAAAAGGATCTGTATGCAATTTTTTATATAATATCTACCAAAAAGCAGGTTATAAAGTAGGATTATTTACTTCTCCGCATTTAATAGATTTTAGAGAAAGAATTGTGGTTGGAAAAAAAGAGATTTCTAAAGAATATGTAGTAGATTTTTACAAGCAAAATCTAGAAAGATTTAAAGAAATAAGTCCATCATTTTTTGAGTGGTCTACTGCCCTAGCATTTTCTTATTTTGAAGATTCTAAAACAGAAATAAACATAATTGAAACTGGTCTAGGTGGGAGACTAGACTCCACCAATATAATAATGCCAGAACTTTCTATTATAACAAGTATTGGAATGGATCATGCATCTATTTTGGGAAATACAATTGAAAAAATTGCCAAAGAAAAAGCCGGGATAATAAAAGACAATACACCTACTCTGTTAGGAACAGAAATGGAGCAAGAAAGTGTATTTAAAGAAATTTGTAAGTCAAAAAATTCAAAACTTTACATAGCAGAGTCAAATAATAAATATCCAGAATCTTCTCTACCAAATTATCAAATTAAAAATTGGAATACCGCTAAGAAAGCAACTGAAATTTTACAAAATAAATTTAAGCTTGGGGAAATAAAAAATGAACCTCATAAGTACTTAACTATTAAAGGAAGATGGCAAATAGTTGGTGAAAACCCATTAACAATTTTGGATATTGGACATAATGAGCAATGCATTGTAGAATTAAAAAAACAATTAAAAAAAGAAAACTTTAATAAGCTTTTTTTAATTGTTGGATTCTCTAAAGACAAGGATATATCTACACTTTTAAATTCACTTCCAAAAGCAGAGACTTACTATTTCACAAAATCCAGTAATGACAGAAGTATTGGTCCTAAAATATTGAAAACAAAATTTAATAAAGAAAATTCTAGAGTGTATGGTAACTACAAAGAGGCTTTTGAGGAAGCAAAAAAACAGGCAAAAAAAGAAGATATGGTATTAATAACTGGGAGCGCCTTCCTTATTGGAGATATACTGAATGAATTTTATTAGATTAATATAAGAAGAATAAAAAAATAAATATATTTGCAGTCCTTAATTTAGGGCGATTAGCTCAGTTGGTTCAGAGCACCTCGTTTACACCGAGGGGGTCGGGGGTTCGAATCCCTCATCGCCCACTAAACCTCCACTGGAGGTTTTTCCTTTTATGGGCAATTAGCTCAGTTGGTTTAGAGCGCTTGCTTGACAGGCAAGAGGTCACTGGTTCGAATCCAGTATTGCCCACATCTGTTAATTTGATTAATTTAAGCTATTTATTAATTCTCAAGTATTTCTTAAGATGTGCATACATCTTTAATACTTTGTTAGTCTTCGTCAACAAACGCATTCATTGCATCGTCTTTTTCATCTTCATCGTCTATATCATTACACGACGAACAGAACTCACCAATCTAATCTAAATTATTTGATAATATTCCATTTGTAATAACATAGCTGGCTGAGAAAGCTAATACCAATTATCCAAAATGGGCAAAAAAGTGTTTTAAAGTAATCTGTTTTACAAAACTTTTTAATAATAGATATTATATTAAAATATTTAATTTGTTAAAAAAAACCATATTGCTCCAATTACAAGAGCTCCAATAAGTCCAATAAGTAATAAATTAAAACATCCAAGTAGCATACTTCCTTTGTTTTCTTTTACCAAGCCTTTTGCCTTTTTTTCACTTTCTAATTTAATGGTATTGAATTTAGAAAGTGCTTTATCTATTGAGTCTTTCAATTCGTTAATATCAGCTGAGATGGAGGTAGCTTTTTTTATTTCATTTAGCTGAGTTTTATATGTATATATCTCTTTAGAAAACAAATCAATGTATTCATTGATGCTATATACTTTAGTTTTAACGTAATTACCTTCTTCTTGAACTTCATAAAGTGTTAGTTTATTTTTAAAATTTACTAATTCATTAGCACTGTAAGAATTCAAAATTGAACTTCCATCAAGTGCATAGAAAGTAGACTTTTTTACCTTACTTTTTAGTTTGGTGAATAAAGAGTCAATGGCTTGAGTAACATTATTGACATATAGATTTAATAATCTATCATAGTTTAAATCTCTCTTTGATACATTAGAAAGACTAATTAATTTTTTAATTAGAGATTTTAATGACAACTCTTTAACTAATAATTCAAAAAGAATTTTTTCATCTACATTTTCAATAACATCTAGTTTGTCTAATAAATCTAAAATGTTTCCTAGATTACTAGATTTCCATTTTGATTTATGATTTTTATTGGCGTCAAGCAAAATCTTTATAAGTTCATCACTATCAAATTGATCTTTAAGATTATAGGATAAAATATTTTCAATAATTTCAATTGGATTTAAAATCCAAACTTTATTAAAATTGTTTTTATCAACCTTTTTTGTTCCTGTGATAGCATTACCTCTTTTATCTTCAAATGAGATTAATTTTTTATTTTCAAACTTTAAAATTAAGGATTGAATCTCTCTATCAATTTTCTTACTTTTTCCATAAATAGTAATCTCTGTTTTTTCTGAATCTTTTGATTTTGTTGTTCCAGAATTTTCAACATTTTTAAAATATTTTTTAAAATATTTAATGTCTTGACCAAGCTCTACTTGACCTGAAAAAAGTTTCAAGTCTAAGTCACTAATTGAACCTTCTAATACTGGAACTAATATATCATGAATAGGGTATTTTCCAAATACTTTTGCTGCTTTATCAACAGTTGAATTATTTTCTTCTAGAGCTATAGCTAACTCTGTAGTAGGGACTTTGAGAATATTTTTTTTTGCATACTTTAAAAAAAGTTTATCATCCTCCCAAAGAGATTTTTTATTTTGTTTTTTCATGTTTTTTTATTTCATACATAAATAGTACACTAATTTAAAAAAACAGTTTGATTATTTAAATAATAAAATTTTTTAAAGCTTCTCTTATTGTAAGATAGTCATGTAATTTCTTTATCCTCCCTTTGCTTTCTTAACTAAGTCAATTTTTTATTACTTTTATATTAAACTTATAAAATGAAGAAACTTATAATATTTTTGTTCTCAATAGTGTTATTGGGAAGTTGTAGTAAAGGTGATAAAGAAATTATAGTTTCATTTGAAATTGAGGAACAGGATGAGCACCAATGGTACGATTCTATAATTTCTGGACAGGACACTCTATTAAATGAAGGCTATGGACGTATACAATACACAATTATAACAAAAACTAATTTCGGACAAACTCTTTCTACCAATACAGTTGGAGTTCAACAACCTTTATCTGATTCTCTTTCCTCAGATTTAGCAATTATTGACGAATCAGATACTTTAACTTATGAAAGTGGTAAGGATTTACACTTTGTCGTTGCAGCTACTGATTACTTTCTTACTGAGCCTGATATTAGCAAACTTAAAATTAAAGTTTCAACTAACGGAATCAATAGAAGACATAGGAGTTTAGAACTGGGAACATCTCATTTCCGCGTTAGATAAACTACCTAGATTTCATTATAAATAGCCTAATAACTAACCTCCCTTTACTTTTTTTACTAAGTAAACTTTTTCTTAATTTAATGGCTTAGTTTATCCTTGATTTAATTAGTTCTAAAAAAGAGTTATTAATAATATTTTTCTCAAATTTAAAGAATGAAAAAAAATTGTTTTTTTTTGGTTATCCTATTAAATTATTTCCAAGGGCTATCTCAAGATATTAACATTGATTGTATTGCCATTAAGCAAGCTGGTGACTGTTATTCGGCTATTGAGATTAATCCAATTAATAAACTGCTATTTAATTGTTCTCCTAAAGGGTTTGGAAATCAATTAGAAATTAAAAATAATTCTTCTAAAAGTATGTTCTTTTTCGAAAAAGAACATAATACTATTTGGTTAAAATTTAATTGTCCTTATGATGCATTAATGTGCTTTGACATTATTCCTAATGACACCACCTATGATTTTGACTTTTTGCTTTTTAAAAATAAGGGAAATAATTTTTGTAAAAACTTAAATTATAAACACTCCAAACCAATTAGAACTAATATTTCCAGAAATAATTTAAAAAATATGAGCATTACTGGCTTAAATATAAATGCCAAAAAAGAATATATCCCATCCGGAATTCAGCCAATGTATAGCAAGGCATTAAAAGTAAATAAATCGGAAAATTATTTTTTGGTGATTGACAATGTGTATGGCGGTGAAAGTGGATTTTCAATTCAATTTAACTATTATGAAGAAAAAAATATCAAAGGGAGTATAATTGATAAGAATACAAATAACCCTATATATTCTAATATTAAAATTGAAAACGCAAATAATGGTAAACAAATAGCTGAATCCCAAAGTGATTCTATAACCGGAGAATTCAACCTAGTCTATAAGGCTACAATTAATGAAGACTATTATTTAATCACTGAAAGTAAAAATTATTTTTTTAGTGAAACTCTAATAAGTTCAATTTCCAAAAATGATACAGTCTCTTCAGATCTAGATATAAAAGTTTCAAAATTAAAAAAGAATGAAAATCTTAAACTTCATAATTTAAATTTCTATGGAGATTCTTATGAATATCTACCAACTGCTATTCCATCATTAAATCGACTTTTATCATTAATGCAAAATAATAGTACATTAATAATATTAATTGAGGGTCACACCAATGGTTGTCCAGGCGGAATTGAATACAGTCAAATGCTCTCGGAAAATAGAGCCAAAACAATTAAAGATTTCTTAATTAAGAATGGAATAAATAAGCAAAGATTAGTTTCAAAGGGTTTTAACTGCTCTAAAATGCTCTATCCTAATATGGAAACCAATTCTGATTGGGAGAAAATGATGAATAGGAGAGTAGAAATATTGGTTTTAGATTTTTAACAAAAATAAGTATTAATAAAAAAATAGGTGGTAATAGGTGTTATTACCTATTTAACAGTGTTATATGATTGTTACACAAAACTTTTTTTTGTATAATTGAAAAAAAAAAACAAGAATGTACAAATCGAATTATAAAAACATCTATTACTTGCTAGTGATTATTTTATTAATCCAATGTAAGCCTCAAGAAACAGTTGCGCCAGTATATTATGAGATAATACCACAATTTACAACTGTCGAAAAATTAGGAACTTTAAAACCTGGCCATTCTAAGGCCACAGTTATGAGTAAGTTAGGTGTAGCCCCTTGGGATGTTTATTCTTTAACTGAAAATGGCTGTCAAACATTTGTATATAAGTACAAAAAGCTAAAGCACGAAGTTGGCAACTATGAAATGGCTAGTAATTCTAGTTACATAAGTGACAAAGTTCTTACTACTGATTCTAGAAAATATGACGAACCTTCCAAAGCAAATTTGGTATTTAGAAATGGTGAATTAGAAAGTATTATCACTGAAGTTGGAAATGGATTATACAAAGATTTGGTATGGGATATAACTAAAATCAATGAGGAATGTGATAAACCTGTAATTAGAGGATGTACAGACCCAAATTCATTAAATTATAACCCAGATGCAGTTTTTGACGATGGAAATTGTGAATATTGCCCATGTGGATATGAACTTGTTAAAAATGAAAATAACGATAACCCAAATTGTAACGAAAAGCCTAAGTGTGTGAAAATCAAAACTGATTCCGTTGTGGTTGAGCCTGAAATTAAAGAACCTATTTTAAAGAGAAAGCCTAAATGTACCAAATGCGATGTAATAGATAAAGTTCTCCAAAACGGTTCTGGGAATCTTGACATGAGAATAATAATGAATGGTACAGATTTTGAGGACGGAGAAATAATTATAAATGAAAAAGGAGAAATTGTTGAATAATATAAAGAATATGAATTATTTTAAAAAAAACACTAAAATGAGAACTGCAATATTAACTTTATTAATGACAGTGGTATTTACTCAAAGTAAAGCCCAACAAACTAACTCTCAATCTCCAACAGCAAAATATAATTATTATACTTCAGTTGAGAAAATTTACAAGCTTGAAAAAAACATGAGTTATATGAAGGTTAATGATATCTTAGGTATTCAACCTCATGATATTTATGTAGACTTTAATAACGGAAAAAAGATTGTAACATATCTTTACAAGAACAGATATCATGAAGTAGAAAATACGCTGACAGACACTGAAAAAGGATTAAATGGAGGAACTCCAAAATATTTAACCAGCTCTGAAGATGATAAAAGCCTTTACTGTGTTTTTGATCAAAATACTCAGCTTCTTAGTTCTTATGTGACTGATTTGGGCAGGAATCAAGCTAGTGATGTGCTAAAGGATGAACAAAATTTAAAATCTTACGTAAAGAATCCATCAAAGCCTAGAAAGTTGAAAATGAAGAAATCTGAAGGAAAATTAAAACTTAAATCTTTTGGAGGTTCTAAAATTCCTTCGATTGGAAGCGTTCCTAAATTAGGTTTTAACAAAAAATAATCTCATATTTCAAATGTATGAGAGTAGTATTTGTTTTATTAATCCTATTCGAGGCTGTAAATATATCTTCCCAAACAAAACAAACTAAATCCTTAGTTTCTGAAATTGTAGATCAATTAAGTCTTTCCGATGACCTACAAGCAAATATATTCAGTGGAATCTATAATTCTAATGATGTTAGAAACGTATTAAAAGGCAATAGAATTAATTATAAAACCTTTTACTATAATCTTAGAAGTTCCGTAAACGAAGATTTTTCTAATACTGTAAATTACGCATATTCAAGAGCTAATTTTTTATTCGATGAAGATGAAGAAGTCATTTATTGGTTAAGTGAATATTCTACTTATTTAAGAGGCCTTAAAAACAGAATTAGTAATGATTATTCACAACCAAACTACCTAGCAAAAAATAATTCCAAGGCTAAATCAATTAGAAATAAAACCAATTCCAAAAAAAATTCTTTTACTCCTATTGTCAAAAAAGTAACGCCTAAAAAAGAAATTATTAAAGAACTTAGCGCAGAAAACAGTATTGAAACCCAACAAACCACTATTGAAGATACTCAAAGTCAAAAAATCAAAGAAATAGCCAAAGAAATTGTTCAAGAACCTAGCTCAGAAAACAGCATTGAAACTAAAAAAATCACTATTGAAGATACTCAAAGTCAAAACAGCGCAGAAATTGTCGAAGATGTTATTCAAGATCCTAACACAGAAAACAGCATTGAAACTAAAGAAATCACTATTGAAGACTCACCAGCTGAAAACAGTACAGAATTAGCCAAAGAAATTGTTCAAGAATCTAGCGCAGAAAACACCATTGAAACCCAACAAGCCACTATTGAAGATACTCAAAGTCAAGACAGCACAGAAATAGTCGAAGAAATTCTTCAAGAATCTAGCACAGAAAACACCATTGAAACCCAACAAGCCACTATTGAAGATACTCAAAGTCAAAACAGCACAGAAATAGTCGAAGAAATTCTTCAAGAATCTAGCACAGAAAACACCATTGAAACTCAACAACCCACTATTGAAGATACTCAAAGTCAAAACAGCACAGAAATAGTCGAAGAAATTCTTCAAGAATCTAGCACAGAAAACACCATTGAACCCCAACAAGCCACTATTGAAGACTCTAAAAGTCAAAACAGCACAGAAGTAGTCGAAGATGTTATTCAAGAACCTAGCGCAGAAAACAGCTTTGAAACTCAACAACCCACTATTGAAGACTCACCAGATAAAAACAGCACAGAAATAGTCGAAGATGTTATTCAAGGATCTAATGCAATAGTAACCCCCAAAGAAAATACCCCTAAAAAAGAACAACCAATTATTACTAATGACTCTAACTTTGAACTTTCCTATTCTGCTAAAGTTGAAAACGAATTGGCAAACAAAGCTATTTTATATTATACAGTAAGAGTAAAGTCTGTTTCTAATCCTACAGATGGACTAAAATTTCTATCGAAAATAAAAGACAATGATGCTGTTTGGGACGAACACACATTTCATTTATTCAAAGATAAAGAGAAAGAAAATATTACCAATATTACTATCGGAAAATTTGTGGACAAGGAAAATGCAGAAGAATTAATGGCGTATTTAAAAACAAAGAACATAACAAATCCATCTATAGAAATTCATGAAAATATTATTAAAAGTAGTGTTAGCAATTTAAAACCAATATCCAAACCAATAAATACAACTAAGCCTAGAGCTGCAATTGAAAACCCCGTAAATAAAGTTGTGGAAAGTACAGAAACAAAAAAGGAAGTTTCTTCCAACAAAAATTTACTTGACAATATATCTACCAAAGTAGATGAGTCAGAAAATTATTTTTCAGTACAAGTTGGAGCAAATAATAAAATATCTAGCACTAACATTCAAGGATTAAATTTGAATAAGGAAAAACTATTTTTTGTGAATATTGAACAAGGGAAATATGCTATGAACTATGGCAAACACAATGACTATGGTTCTGCCCACAAAATAGCTTTAGAGATTCATAAAAAAGGATTAGAAACAGCATTTGTGACAAAATACGAAAATGGAGTTAGAGTCAAAATAACTAAAAACGATTACTTGTCAGATAAAACTCCTAAAAAAACTATTAGTGATGATATAAATCAACTGGGTTATATTCCAATTGGACCTAATGATAAAGGAAAGTTCATTCAAATAGGAACTATTTACAATTGGGATGCTCATAATTTTAAGTCATTGTATGACCAATTGGAAAGAACTATTTATTATAAAATAAAAGAAAACAATTCTGTAATATTTCTTGTAGGACCTTTATTAGAAAATGAAGTATTTATAGAGCTTAGAAATATTAAACAAGTCATTTCTGACGCATTTATTAAAACCATATAGCTTTGAATAGTGGCGTGGTATCTGGAACAAGTGGATGATGTTGTAGTCTTTGGGATAAAAGTCTAAAATTTCTTAACTTGAAAAAGCGAAATACAATTAGTAGGACCGCTTTAAAATCGAAAAACAAGACTCATGAAATACTTTTTTCTCTTATCAGGATTAGTTTTTGGTAATTATTTCTTCTCCCAAAATATTAAAGACAATAAAATATCTATTAATTATATACAACTGCCTAAGCAAAAGGTCGACGAATCTATTTCTACATTTTTTACTATCTATAAAGACTCTTACTTAGACAAAAACAACCAACAGTTGTCTATTTATCAATTTAAAGTTGACTCTGCAGAAGCAGAACAACAAATAAAAATTAAAACTTGGAAAACACTAAAAAACACTATCAAAAGAAATTATTTGGACAGCCTAAGTGTTTGGAAACAAAATATTGCAAAAGGTATAAATAGAGCAAAACCAACTGAACCAATTTATCCTGAATACCCAGAATCTTATTTTTTATTCCCTCCAGTTTTGTCAAAGTCTCTAAGTGAATTAATGAGCAATAAATCTATAAAAATTGCAGGTTTTAGTGAAGGAAATAGTGGAGTTAGAATAGAAATAGACAATTTGGGGTTGGAGGTGATTTCTATAAAAGGAAAGTATACCAACCAAGGAAAATCTTATGTAGTTACAGCAAGATATAAAATGCCAATAGTTATAAAAACATTTATAAGTGGAGACTTATTGCACCAAAAGCAATACCACAATAAAATAGCAAATCATGTTGTTTTTAAAGGCAAAACTGAATACGATTATGAAATATGGAAAATGAATGTTGGAGAAAGCAATAAAGATATCTGGATAAATCTTCAAAGAAAACTTTGGAATACGGCCATAAACAATATTTCTTCAGTACTAGATTCTGAGATTGGTTATCCTAAAAAAAGGGAGAATACTGAAGTATATATTGTTAAAAAATTTCAAGATTATAATTATGAAAAGTTACTATCTGCTTATAATTATGCAGAATCGGGATATGGACAAGTTGGTTTAGATAGAAATAAATCTAGAGCTAAAACTCAACTTATTAAAGCAATAAATATTTGGGAACAGGAAATGAAAGAAAGTGATTTAGCAAACAAAAAATCAAGAATAAATTCCAAAATATCTGGACTAATAAGTGCCAATCTAGCAGATGCATATTTTTGGACAGAAGACTTTGAAAAAAGTAATTTTTACATCAATAAGGCAATCAATCAAGGAAATTTAAAAGCTAAAAACCATTGTAAAAAACTAAAAAAGGATATTCCGGAGTTTAAAAAGAGATACAATGTTTATATCCAATAAGAATAAAACTAATGTTGAATAAGTAGCTTTTCTACTTTTTGTCTTTCTCCAAACATTGCTTTTATCGTATAAAGATTACTCGAAAAACTAGAAACATCGATAGCTATAAAGTTTTGGTTAGGGTGTTTTTCAAATACAACTTCACCAAGAATATTGGTAATTGTAATTTTACTTATAAGTTCTTGTGAATTTATATTAACCAAATTATTTGATGGGTTTGGGTAGATTAAAATCTCATTAAAATTTATAATTTCTGTACTAGTAGTAGATTGACATACAGAAATTCCATTGGTATTTAATGGTCCATTATTTACAGAACCAAGTTCATATGCTACTGTATTTCCCAAATTATCCATTAGTTTATAGCCATTTTGTTCTTGATCGTTTGCTCCATTTTCATAGTAAGAAATATCTATAATTGTATTAGAGTCTACAATAAATGGAACTATTTGGGTGGTACTTCCGCTGTACATAGTTAAATTATGAGAAGAAACCCCATTCAAATCAATGGAGATATAGGACCCGTCCCATCCATCTGCTAAGGAATCATAAGTTTCTAGAATAAACCATCCACATGGAGCGTTAATAGTACCGCTTCCAGCTGACTGACAGCTAATGAGTCCGTAAGTATCTGCTGGACCATTTCCGTTAGAACCTGCTTCTGATGCTACCATTACCCCTAGCTCGTTGTAAATCTCATAAGAATTTTCGTCTTCCCAATTTCCTGGTGAGTATATAACATTTATTACATCTCCAGAATCTACAGAAATATCGAAATATTCAGGACCAGAACCTGTTTGTAAAGTAACTGTTTGTGTAATAGAGTAATTAACTTCTATGTCTAAGTAGCCTCCATTCCAACCATCGCCATAGCTGTCAAGTAACGCAATTTGAAAAATACCACAACTACCTGGAATGGTTAAGGCATTGGTAGTAAAAGTATAGGGACCAGACCAAGAACTAACATCGTTTGCTCCACAGACTTCTTGTACATAAAAATCATAATCTGTACCAGGGCTTAAAGAAGTCATAGAATAAGAATTGGAATTTATGTTATTAATCATAGTTCCTGAACTTGGTGAAAAACCACTTATTCCCCACTCTAAATTCCAAGAATTACCTCCACTTCCACCTGAAACCCAAGACAAATCAGCATTACTTGTAGAAATAGCAGAAGCATATAAACTTATAGGAGAACTACAAGAAACACAAGCTTGTATTCCATATGTACTCATTGGTCCATTATTAATTGGTTGGATATTGGTTTGATTCACAATAACATTTCCAGATTGGTCATAAATAGTATAAGAATTTTCTTCTGGCCATTGGTCAGGATAATATACAACATCTAGTATATCACCAGAATCTATTGGAATAGGTGTGCTTTCAGGACCAAAACCATTTTGAATTGTAACATTAGAATCTATAATAGTTCCATTTAAAAATATTTCTAAATATCCACCATTCCATCCATCTCCATAAGAATCGTAAAGTTCTACTAAATAAGCACCACAAGTTCCGGGGATAACCAAAGTTGTAAAAGTAAATGGTCCAGACCAAATGGAGTTGCTATTTGCTCCACACACCGCTTGAACATAAAAATCATAAGTTGTATATGGATTTAGACCAGTTAAGGAATAATTGTTACTATTAAGCCCATTTATTGAATTTCCAACTCCATTTACAGGATGAGAATTTATGTTACTAGTATCCCAATGTAAATTCCATATTGTATCAGTTGCAGAAGGGGTCCAGGAAAGGTATGCAGAATTAGTAGTTAAACCACTGGCATTTAAAGAAAAAGGATTTAGACAAGAAACTGTACTTGGACATGTAGAATTTGAAGTATGAAGTAAGTTGTCCAAATCACTTGGCGCAGGACCATAAATAAGTGTATCACCAATAGGAGATAATATAGCAAATGTAATTTCACTATCCCAATTTCCAGAATGGAAAATAAAATCCATTGTAGCTCCAGTAAATGAATAAACAGAATCTAATGTGTAGGAAACATCACAGTCAAAGTCTCCAACATGTACACCATTCATGGTTACTTCTAAAAAAGCGCCATTCCATCCATCTCCATAGCTATCGTACATGTGCAATTGGTAATAACATTGTGCGTTAAATGAATTAATGTAAAAAATAATAAAACCTAGAAATAAGTTTTTTAGTGTCATCCTCTAAATTTATAAAATAAATCTTAAAAAAATTCTTTATAAAGAAGTGAGCTACAGATTAAATTACTTTTTAATCAGCTTAAAGAATTTGTAATTGCTAGGTGATTTAACTTTAAGGATATAAATCCCGTTTGGCCAGGAGATATTTTCTATACTTGAGCAACTCATAGAATGGTAAATTAGACGACCATAAGAATCAAAAACTTCAATAGATTCAATGGATTTGCCTTCAATATTTAATCGATCAATAAATGGGTTAGGGAAAACTCCAATAGATTTACCATTGTAAATAGTATTACTTGTTAAATTCTGACCGCAAGAGTTACTGAATATGGCATTAAATCTAAATCTGTCTTTGGAAGGAATACTGGAGGAGTTAATACTATTTGGAACTCCAATACTTCCCCATTGATCTAATGGAATAAATTCTGGCAAACTACTGTAAGCATAAGATAAATCAGAAAGCGTATCGGTTCCCAAAGGATCAATATCTCCTAAATTATTATTGCCATAGACAAGATGATTAGAACCTTGTATAAAATAGGTCAAACTACTAAATGGGGCAGGTAAAGAATCGTTGGTGATCTCATTACCTATAAAGTGTTGACTTGGTGAGGAGGTATCACTAAAAAATATACCATATCCATTTGCTCTATTTCTAAAAAAAGTATTGTGTGGCCCATTTGCACCATGTGAATTGTCAATCACTATATTGCCTACTTCATTGCCTTCCAATAAATTGGCATAGGGCCAGTTTCCATGAAGAACAATTTCTCCAGTTGAATTAGATGGAAAAAAGGTTCCAGTCCAAAAAGGATCTATCGAATAATTATAGGCGAAAATATTTCCGTTGGCACCAGCCTGTAGTATCATAGAGTGTCTAAGGTGGTCAAAAATATTGTCCTCAACAAAACATTCATTGGTAGTGAAATGAAGCATAACTCCATAAGCTTTACCCCCACTTCCATAAGAATGTGCATCGTGGAAATAACTTTTAGAAATTGACAAATTGGAACTGTATTCTGCATCGATATGTGCAAAATTACATTTGTCGGACTCAATACCAGAAACCCAACAATTACCAGCTCTACTAAACTTGATGTTACTAGTTTGAGATGAAGAAACATCTTCTCTTATTATTTTCAAACATTCTACACCTACATTCTCTTTGAGTTGAATTTTTTTAATAAAAGGTTGATCACTGAGATTATAATTCATTCTAAGATTGGAATTAAAAACCAACTTATTATTGGTTACCTGATTAATTTTAACAATCTGACCAACAGTATTAAGCGCCCAACTACTAGTAATTAAAGAAGCATCGTTACGAATAATTCTAACCCAATCTCCAGGTATAAACATGGACGGATTAGACACAAATAAAGCATTGCTATCCTTGAAAGCATTTTGTGATAAATGAGAAGTATCGTTACTTACAGAACCAATAACTTCAATAGCATGTCCAGAGCCATTTAAATTAAATTTTAAAATTGTACTATCTGCACCTTTACCCTTTAAAACTATATTTTCTGGCAAACTTATAGTTTGGTTAAATAAATAAGAACCAGAAGGGAAATTTAGGATTACACCCGCTGCACTTCCAGATGAAAAAGTAGAAATAATTGAAGATAATAAACTATCATTTGGAATCGTTCCCAGAGAATTAAATCCATAGTTGGATAAATCTATATTATTAAAATTAGAAGTAGAAGTGTCCAGAAGACCAAAATATTCCCATTGATAATCTCTATCATTTGGGATAAGTTGGGAATAAGAAAAAAATGAAATAAGAAAGAATAAAGAGAAACTACTGAATTTTATATTCATAAATAACCATCTATTTAGTAAGGATGCTTCGTAAATTTTTTAACTCTTTATTTGCTTTTTGTTTGCTATAAAATTTATTAGACAATTTAGTTCCAGTTTTTTTATTTTTCAATGTGTAAAATGTAGTATCGCTATTACTTCCTTTCACTATTGTCCAATAATTTGGATTATTTTCTAGAGTAAATCTTGATGCCCTTTTCTTTGTAGGTTTAACTTTTAATTCTTCATTCTCTACTTGATCTAAATTGGTATTGTCAATCTCTATGATGGAATCGCTTACAACAATCGAATCATTAGTTGAGATTTCCTCTGCTATGTCAACATCGAAAGTTTGCTTCTTTTCTGCTGGTTTGTTGTTAATAAGATAAAATGCAGCAGCTCCTGAAATTAGAATCAAGCCAATAAATAAAAAAATATTTTTTTTATTGCTTTTGGGTTTGATTTCTTTTGAAGGTTGTTTTTTTTCCTTAGTCATAATTTCAAATATCCGTTAAATAACTAAAAGTATTTAATTAATAAGCTTCTTGTTTTCAACGTGACGTTGTGTATCTCGTTTTGTTTTTTTATTAAGGTTGTTAATTAATGCTTTTTCCAAATCAATTCCTGTCTGATTTGCCAAGCATAATACTACAAAAAGCACATCCGCTAACTCATCTGCTAAATCTAAATTTCCATCTGAGCTTTTTTCACTTTGCTCACCAAACTTTCTAGAAATAATTCTAGCAACTTCTCCTACCTCTTCTGTTAAAATAGCCATATTGGTTAATTCACTGAAATATCTAACACCATAAGTTTTTATCCAATTATCTACCATTTGCTGGGCCTTATTCATTGTGATTTCTTCCATTTTATTCTTTTTTCTTACTGTCTATTGTTATTGTAACTGGGCCATTATTAACCAACGACACATCCATATTAGCTCCAAACTTTCCAGTTGAAATTTTTCGTTTTAAAACAGTTTCAAATTCACTTATTGTTAAATCATACATTAGCTTAGCTTTTTGGGAATCAGCTGCTTTAATATAAGAAGGACGATTTCCTTTTTTTACCGAAGCATGTAAAGTAAATTGACTAATTAATAAAATTTCTCCATTTACGTCTAAGAGTGAAAAATTCAGTCTATTTTCAGAATCGTCAAAAATTCTCATTTTAATTATTTTTTGAACCATCCAAGAAATATCATCCTTACTATCTGAGGGTTCGTATCCAGCTAAAACCATCAAACCATTGTTAATTTCTCCAACCAATTGGTTATTGACTTTAACAGATGCGTTTTTAACTTTTTGAACAACTACTCTCACAAATAATTGTTTTTTCTGTAATTAGAATCTTTGTCTTCCTGATACATTGCCAAGTAACTTTGGTGTCTTGTTATAGAAAAATTATTTTTACTTAACTGATTTAGAACTTCACAACCTGGCTCATTAATGTGTTTACAGTTATGGAATTTACAATCTTGTAACAATTGCAACATTTCAGGGAAAAATCTAGATAACTCGGATTTGTCAAAATCTACCAATCCGAAACCTTTAATTCCAGGTGTATCTATAATTTGTGTTTTTTCATTAAAATCAAACATTTCAGCAAAAGTAGTAGTGTGTTTTCCTGTGTTGTGGGTTGCAGAAATTTCCCCAGTTTTTAAATGTAAATCTGGGATTATCTTATTAATAAGAGTGGATTTTCCTGCGCCACTATTTCCAGAAACAAGTACGGTTTTATTTTGAATCTTTTCTATAAATGTATCTATTGATAAATTTTCTAAAACAGACATTCTCATAGTTTCGTATCCAGCTTTATTATAAGAATTTTCAAATAATTCTAGTTTTTCAATTGCTTTTGTATCGTAAATCTCCACCTTATTAAAAACTATTAAAAGTGGAATATTATAAGCTTGGGCCGTTACTGTAAATCTATCAATAAATCCAGGAGAAGTAATGGGGTTTACAACTGTTACTAGCAAAACTGCCAAATCTAAATTGGAGGCAATAATATGTGCTTCTTTGGAAAGGTTAACAGATTTTCTAATGATGTAATTTTTTCTAGGATGTATGTTTTTAATTACTGCTTCATTATTTTCATTAATTAATAAATCTACCTCGTCCCCAACTGAAACAGGATTGGTAGTTTTAATAGATAGATTTCTAAATTTACCTTGGATTCTAGCTTTTATAAAACTACCTGTATCTAATTTTACATCGTACCAACTACCTGTAGATCTATATACCTTACCTTTTTGCATTGCATAAATTTACAATAGAATGAATTCCAATTCATAAAATTTAGATATTTCTGTTGTTAAGCGTTATTTTAGCACAAGAATTTCACAAAATGAGCATAGAAGTACAAAAATTAAGCAAATATTACAAAGAACAATTGGCTATTGACGAAGTTAGTTTTAAAGTCAATTCAGGAGAAATAGTTGGATTTTTAGGTCCTAACGGAGCTGGTAAGTCTACTACTATGAAAATTATTTCTTGTTTTATCAAGCCTTCTTCTGGAAATGTTCTTGTAGACGGAGTCTCTATTCACGAAAATGAAATAGCAGTTAAAACCAAAATTGGTTATTTACCTGAAAACAACCCATTGTATGAAGACATGTACGTAAGAGAATCTATTGCTTTTATAGCGCAAATTCACAAAGTAGAAGATGTAAAAAATTCTGTAGCGGAAGTAATAGAAAAAGTTGGTTTGTCTAAAGAAGCGCATAAAAAAATAGGACAGCTTTCTAAAGGTTACCAGCAAAGAGTAGGGATTGCTCAGGCAATAGTACACGATCCAGAAGTTTTAATTTTAGACGAACCTACTAGTGGTTTAGATCCTAACCAGTTGGAAGATATTAGAGGTTTAATTAAAGAATTAGGGAGAAATAAAACCGTAATGCTATCTACCCACATTATGCAAGAAGTGGAGTCTATTTGCGATCGTATTGTGGTAATCAACAATGGGAAAATTGTCGCAGATAGAAATCTTGAAAAAACAGAAACTCCAACAAACAATCTAAAAGAGCAATTAGTTTTAGTAGAATTTGAAAATGAAATAGATGGCAATCATCTAAAAAAATATTTTCCTAAAACTAAAATTGAAAAAAAGGATAAAAAATGGCTGTTTCAATATAGTGGCAAGAAAGATTTAAGAAAATTAATTTCTAAATATGCTCAGGACAACGAAATATTAATTTTAGAAATAAAACAACACACTGATACTCTTGAAGATTTATTTAAAAAACTAACTAAATAACTTTATTTAAAAATAGATTTTTTTACATTTGTTGCGTTAACTAGTGGAATAATTTGAATGCTTGCAACCACCAAAAAAAGCTAAAAAGAACTTAAGTGTTCAATCTTCCTAAAACTTTTTAAAACTATGGCATATTTATTTACTTCTGAATCTGTTTCCGAAGGACATCCTGACAAAGTAGCTGATCAAATATCTGACGCTCTTATTGATAATTTCTTAGCGTTTGATTCCTCCTCCAAGGTTGGCTTGCGAGACACTAGTTACTACTGGACAAGTTGTTTTAGCTGGCGAGGTAAAGTCCAAAGCATACTTAGATGTTCAGAAAATAGCAAGAGAGGTAATTAATAAAATTGGCTACACCAAAAGCGAGTATATGTTTGATGGTAATTCTTGTGGAGTATTTTCTGCTATTCACGAGCAATCTCCAGATATAAATCAGGGTGTGGAAAGAACCAATGAAGAAGACCAAGGTGCTGGAGATCAAGGAATGATGTTTGGTTATGCAACCAACGAGACAGAAAACTTTATGCCATTACCTTTAGAAATTTCTCATTTACTTTTAAGAGAGTTGGCCGCTTTAAGAAAAGAGGGCAAAGAGATGACCTACTTGAGGCCAGATTCTAAGTCTCAGGTTACTATCGAATACGACGATCAAAACAATCCCGTAAAAATAGACGCTATTGTTGTTTCTACCCAACACGATGATTTCGACTCTGAGGCAAATATGCTTAGCAAAATAAAACAAGACGTTATAAATATCTTAGTTCCAAGAGTTAAAAACTTGCTTCCCTCCAATATTCAAAATCTTTTTAACGAAAATATAAATTACCATGTAAATCCAACTGGAATTTTTGTGATTGGTGGACCACATGGAGATACTGGACTTACTGGAAGAAAAATAATAGTCGATACTTATGGTGGAAAAGGCGCGCATGGAGGTGGAGCGTTTTCAGGAAAAGATCCAAGTAAAGTAGACCGATCTGCAGCCTATGCAACTAGACATATTGCAAAAAATTTGGTTGCTGCTGGAGTTGCCCAAGAAGTTTTGGTACAAGTTGCTTATGCAATAGGAGTTGCTGAACCTGTTGGTCTTTACGTAAATACTTATGGAACTAGTAAAGTAAATTTAAACGATGGTCAAATTGCTGAAAAATTAAATGATATTTTTGACATGCGTCCTTATGCTATTGAACAAAGATTTAACTTAAGAAGTCCTATTTATTCTGAAACTGCAGCCTACGGGCATATGGGTAGAAATCCTGAAAAAATTAATAAAGAATTTACTGCTGCTGACGGTAGTAAAATTAATGTTGAGGTTGAACTTTTTCCTTGGGAAAAATTAGATTACGTAGAAAAAATTAAATCTAGTTTTGGTCACTAGGATTTATTTTATTTCTTTTTGAAAACAACTCTTATTGGAACTCCTTTCAAATTGAAAACCTTTCTTAGTTGGTTCTCTAGATATCTTTTATAAGGATCTTTCACATACTGTGGCAAATTACAAAAGAATGCAAATACTGGAGAATGAGTAGGAAGCTGTGTCACATATTTGATTTTAACATACTTTCCCTTTAAAGCTGGAGGTGGGTTTTTCTCAATTGCTGCTAGCATTACTTCATTTAGTTTAGAGGTTGGAATCTTTTGCTTTCTGTTGTCAAATACTTCCATTGCAGCTTCCAGTGCTTTATGAATTCTTTGTTTATTTAATGCCGAAATAAATAATATTGGTATATCTGTAAAGGGAGCTATTTTAGACAAAATATTTTCCTCATACTCTTTTAGAGTAGAGGTTTCTTTTTCTATAGAGTCCCATTTATTAATTAGTAATACTACCCCCTTTTTATTTTTTTCAATGACGGAAAAGATACTAAGGTCTTGTTTTTGAACTCCTTCATTGGCGTCTATCATAAACAAACAAACATCACAGTCTTCAATTGCTCTAATTGCCCGCATCACAGAATAAAACTCAATGTCTTCATGTACTTTACTTTTTTTACGAATTCCAGCAGTATCTACTAGCGTAAGGTCAAAACCATAAGAATTAAAGTGAGTATCAACAGCATCTCTAGTAGTTCCGGAAATATCAGTAACAATATTTCTATCTTCTCCTAAAAGTGCGTTGGTCAAAGAAGATTTGCCAACATTGGGTTTGCCAACAATAGCAATTCTAGGAATTTCATTTTTTGGATCTTCTTTATCGTTGTACAATTGTTCTGCTAAATGGTCTAGCATATCGCCTGTACCAGAACCATTAATAGCACTAATTCCAAAAACATGTTCCAATCCAAATTGATAAAATTCAAAAGTACTGCTGATTCTTTCGTTGTTATCCACTTTATTAGCAACTACGATAATTGGTTTTTTAGAACTTCTTAAAATTTTAGCAACCGACTCATCTAAATCGGTAATTCCAGTTTCTACATCGACTACAAAAATAATAACCGTTGCCTCATCAATGGCTATTTTTACTTGTCTTCTAATTTCTCCTTCAAAAATATCGTCCGATCCGGATACATATCCACCAGTATCAATTACCGAAAACTGCTTCCCATTCCACTCAGATTTTCCGTAGTGTCGGTCTCTAGTTACTCCACTAACTTCTTTAACGATTGCTCTTCTGCCGCCAATTAATTTGTTGAATAAAGTTGATTTCCCAACATTTGGTCTTCCTACTATGGCTACTATATTACTCAATACCCGTATTTTTTTAGTTTTCCTTCTTTATCTCTCCAATCTTTGTCCACTTTTACATAGAGCTCCAAATATACCTTTTTAGAGATGAAAGCTTCTATATCTAGCCTAGCATCTGTTCCAAGTTTTTTTATTTTCTTTCCTTGGTGTCCAATTACAATAGATTTCTGACTAGTTCTAGAGACCATAATATTGGCTCTTATTCTAACTATTTTTTCTTCGTCTTTGTATTCCTCCACTACTACTTCACAGGAATAAGGCACTTCTTTTTGATAAATTAAAAGAATTTTTTCTCTAATAATTTCAGAAACAAAGAATCGCATGCTCTTATTGGTTAACTGGTCTTTGTCAAAATAGGGAGGATTTTCTGGCAACCATTCTAAAATTTTTGGCAAAATAAATTGAATACTCATTTTATGTAGGGCAGATATAGGTAGAATTTCTGCTGTAGGTAATTTTATTTTCCATTCATTAACTAATTTTTCAAGAGACTTTTGTTCTGAATTATCTATTTTATTTAAAAGAAGCAAAATTGGAACACTGAGTTTGTTTATCTGTGCAAGTCTCTCTTCCATTTTATTAGGATCTTCATATATATCTGTTACCATGAGAATAACATCAGCATCCTTAAGTGCTTCTGAAACAAATTTCATCATGTTTTCATGAAGTCTGTAATGTGGATCTATTATCCCAGGAGTATCAGAAAAAACTATTTGATAGTCCTCTTCATTCACCATTCCCATTATTCGGTGACGAGTTGTTTGCATTTTAGAAGTAATTATAGATAGCTTTTCCCCTACCAATTGGTTCATGAGGGTTGATTTCCCAACATTGGGACTACCAATAATATTTACAAAACCAGATTTATGTGACATTTTACAGAGATTAGTTTGCAATAATAGAAACAAAAATTAACTTTGTCATGCGGGGTGGAGCAGTTGGTAGCTCGTTGGGCTCATAACCCAAAGGTCGTAAGTTCGAGTCTTACCCCCGCAACTACTTTAAAAAAGGCGCTTTATTCAAAGCGTCTTTTTTTTTAATAACTTTTTAAAATTATCTATAACCCGGGAAATTTTTAATTACTCTTAAGGCTGATGCTGGAGCTTTATTTTCAACGCCCATGATGAAACAGTCTGAGAATCCTGATTCTTTAATAATTGAGTTCATTTTTTTAACGTCAGCTAAAGACTTGTATCTTCCCAGCATGTAAAGGTCATAATCTAATCTTTTGTCTTTTACAATATGGAAATCATCGCCGTAGTTTGCATTTATAAAATCTAATGTTTCTTCGTTCATTTTGTATCTAAATGCTCCTACTTGAACTGTTAAATAATGGCCTCTTTTTCTAGCTTCTGATTTGGACATTGACTTAATGTTTTCATCGCTTAGAGCTCTTAAGGAATTCATTATTTTTTGATAGCTACCTGTGGCAATTAAAGAATTTATAGTTTCCTTATTTTCGTCAGCTAATTCTTCTAATTTTTCATTTTGATTTACTTCTGCAACTATTTTCTTTTTCATGCCATCTTGCATAATATCGATTTCCATGAAATCAAATTCTGTACCCTCTGGCATATTCTCTAGTTTATAAAAATATTCTCCCGAGCTTGGAATATAATTGAAAGCAAATCCATCGGCTGTTTTTTCCGCTGTTGAAAGAACGTTACCGTCTGCGTCTACAATTACTAAGTTGGCTAGATTGGATTGATTTGCACTTAGCTTTTTAAAATTAAAGACATAATCTTTTTGTTCTACATCTGCTTTAATTTTTTTCTTTACTCCAGCTTCTATTATATTAAGTTCCATAAAGTCAAACTCTGTTCCTTCAGGCATATTTTCTAGCTTGTAAGAATATTCTCCACTAGCGGGGATATAATTAAAAGCAAATCCATCTTCTGTTTTTTCTGCTCTAGAAATAATATTTCCATCAGCATCTACAATTACTAGGTTAACCATATCTGCTTGTTCTGTGGATAGCTTTTTGAAATTAAACTGATAATTGTTATTGTCCTCTTCAAAAACTAGTGCTAAATCTGAAAATTCTTCATTTTCAAAATGAGGAGTATATTTGTACATACCATTTATTTTATGATAGATGGTTCTAATGGTTTGTTCTTGCCCTTCTAGATCGTAAGCTACTTGGAAGCTGTCTTCGCTTACGGTTGAATCACCATTTACCATACTATAGTGGTATTCGTGATCGTCTGGAATATGGGTAAAAACAAACACTCCATCTTTTTGAATACCTACTGCTAGTACTTGATTTTCTTCGTTTATAATCAGTAAAGTTGGTTCTTGATTTGCACTAGGATTTATTCTAGTAAACATGTATATTTTTTCTTTATCTACTAAGTGTGCTAACAGCATTTTTCTTTGGTCATTTTCCATAAAGGCAACTTCAATATATTCTTCCGAAATTCCTTCGGGCATATTATCCATTTTAAAATAGTATTCTCCAGAAGAAGGAAGATAATTGAATATAAATCCTTCTTCGGTTTTCATTGCCTGATACACTTCATTTCCATTTTCATCAACTAGATACAGCTTCAAAGAATCTATTTGGCTTTGAGATAGCTTATCAAAGCTAAAGACAAGAGAATCATTTATATTTAATGTGTCTGGAACTGTATCTGCCATTAATGCAAGTAAAGGAGCCCAATACTCTAATGGACAACCGCTATATTTTCTAGGCCCATATACTTCTGGGCAAGTATCTTTTTTATTGACAACTCCATCTAAGTCGTTGTCCACAAACTCTTTACTTGGATGAAGAGGAAATCTATAGCCTACTGTAAATTCTGTATTATTTCCAGCAATATCTGCATCGGCAACAAATAGTTGATGACTGTATAAAAAGTAGAACTTATTGTACTGCAATCCTCCAATTAAAGAAATAGCATTTGGTGACAAATCATTATTCATTCTGTAAGTAGCTCCTAGGGTATATAAACCCTTATAATTAGAAACAACAGAAAAATTGTAATAATTTTCTTTCTTCTGAGTAAATCTTCTCGCAACAAATAATGGCTCTATATGCAATAAGCTATCGACAGTAAAATCGTATTGAGCTATAAAGTTCACTTCTCTAGCTAGTTTATTTTCATAGACATTATTTGAAGACTCATTAGATATATTACTTTCTAAAATATTTTTAATAGATATTCCAGTCTTGAATCTTTTAAGAAAATATTTAACACCCAATGCAGCATCTATAGCATTTCCTGAGTTGTTTCCCATTGTTAATGAAGGATCTCCTAAATCTATAACTTCCACAGCGGAGAAGTCTTGTACTGTTTGGTTAAAAATTAAACCTCCACCTAATGTAAAGTGCGCCCACTGAGAAAAATGGTAATCATGTGAATAGTTAATTTCTCCAAATACTTGTTGAAAGGAAGGAGTTTCTGAAGAATAAAGACTTCCCGAAATATTACTGACTGAGTTTACTATATAGTAACCACTTGCAGAGAAAACTTGAGGTCTTTCTTTTAATTGTGAAAATTGATTTCTATAACTCATGTAAAATGGGTTGAAATTTTTTCCACCAGTAAAAGCAGGGTTAATTAAATATTCTTGGATGAAGTAATTATTTCTATGCAGAATATTCTGAGAGAAAAAATTAGTACTTGCAGCAAGCAGTAGAACTATACTAATTAGTGATCGATATGTCTTAAACTTAAACATTTAATAAACAATAATTATAGAACCAGTTTTGGTGTTATTCACATTAGGATTGTCGGCATCTAAAATAATTTGATAATAGTAATCGGCAGAAAGTATAATTTGTCCATTTAAGTATCTAGCATTCCACGGTTGGTAACTTCCATCAACAGCATTATCCCATTGGAAAATTACTTGTCCTTGAATGTCAAATACTAAGATAGTTGCAGTTGGGAAATTATTAATTCCTCTTATGTCCCATGTGTCGTTATAGCCATCGTTATTTGGAGTAATAGCGGTAGGTATAAATACTTGGAAGTTATTTTCTATGGTAATTGTTGCAGTATCTCTACAAGTTAAACTATCGTAAACAGTTATGAAATAATCGCCAGGATTTAAATAAAATTGATGTAAATCGTCGTCCATATCTCCAAGTCCATCTATATCCCAATCGTAATTATATGGCTGTTGACATGGTTGTGAAGTTCCACAGTCCAACCATGGATTTCCGCCTGTTACATCTACCATAATAGTTGCGTCATTTCCATATACTACTGGAGTAACTGTATAGTCAATTACTGGATTTTCCATCATCTCAACATAAATAGTATCTATGTTCTCACATCGGTTAGAATCTGTTCCGGTCACAATATAGTTTCCAGATGCTTCGGGAATAAATAATTCTCCGTTAAAGAATCCATAATCCCATTCATAAGTTTCCGCACCAGATCCAAACAGTTGAATTTCATCTCCCCTACAAACTACTGTATCATTTGGAGCAACAACATCTGGTAGACTATTTACTACCATATTTAAAGTATCGTATCTAAAGCATCCATTAGTGTCAGAAACAGTAAGAATATAATCATTAGAACTATCAGGCATGAAAACCACTCCATTTACAATACCTTGAGACCATATTGGGTTAGGACCAACTCCGTTTAGGGAAATAGAATCTCCATAACACAACTCAAGATCAGAACCAGCATTGACTGGAATAACAATCACCTGAACATTAACGGTGTCCGCATTAAAGCAAGAATTAGAATCTATAGTAGAAACAATATATTCTTGTGATGAATCTGGTGCAAACAATACTCCGTTAATTATACCATTATTCCAAGAATAAGAGCTAGAGTTACCAATTGCATTTAGGGTAATGGTATCTAAATAACAAATAGAGGTATCGTTACCAGCAAATACTGTTGGTAAACTATTTACCTGTACTAGAACAGAATCTGTATTTTCACAGCCATTGATATCTGTTCCATTAACTATGAATGCCTGAGAAGAATCTGGAACAAAAGAAGAATTATTGTTAATACCACCAGACCATGAATATAATACACCACCAGTTGCATTTAGGGTAATACTGTCTCCATCACAAATTGGCGATATGTTATCTATGGAAATGTTAGGAAGATTATTTACAGAAATTATCATAGAATCGCTGTTAATACATCCGTTGGTATCCACACCTGATAAATAGAACGTAGAAGTTGCAATTGGAGCAACATAAATACTGTCGTAAACAGAGATGGAAGAGTTCGTCCAATTGTAGGTATTGGCACCTGATGCAATTAGTTGCACTGAATCCTCTTGACATATTACTTGATTTGAACCAGCATCTACATTCGGCAAGTTTAAGACTGTTATGGTCACCGAATCGTTGGTAATACATCCATAAGAGTTAATCAATTGAGCAACATAAACTCTTGTAGAATCGACAACAAAAGATTGACCATTAGTCACTCCGTTATTCCAGCTAAGGGTTCCATTACCAATTGCATTTAGAGTAATAGACTCTCCAAAGCAAATTGAAGTATCAAGTCCTGCAGAAACAGGGGATGTATTGTAAATATTTAAGTTTAAATACACTATACTATCACAACCAGCAATTGTAGAAAGTGTATCTATATAAGTTCCTGAAGAATTGTAAGTATTTCCATTCCATAGATACTCATCGCAAGAAGATTGAACATCAAAAGTAGTTGTACTGTTATTTATTGTTATTTCATTTGATACTGTACTGTCACAACCATTGATTGTTTGGAAAAGTTGAGTATATATTCCGGATGTTGTATAGCTTATTCCATTCCATGTTGCTACATCACATGCTACCAAGCTAGCATAAGTTTTAATAGAATAATTAATGGTCATATCCATTGTAACGATGCTATCTGCACCATTTACAGTGGAAAGAGTGTCAGTATAAATACCTGAATTAGTATAGGTATTTCCATTCCAAATAGCACTATCGCAAGATACCAAACTATCTATACTAAATACTGTATAGAACATGGTAAGATCAAGAGTGACTATACTGTCACAGCCATAACTATTTTGAAGGGTGTCTATGTAGATTCCTGAGGAATCATATGCATTACCATTCCATATTAAAATATTGTAACCAATTAAAGTATCAAAACCAACATTGCTATTATTTATAGTCATATCCATTGTTACTATACTATCACAGCCGTTGATGGTTTGTAGTGTGTCTACATAAATTCCAGATGAGAAATACATACTGTTATTCCACTCAGCACTGTCACAAGCTACTAGGCTATCTATAGTTTGAATAGAATAGTTAATCGTCATATACATAGTTACTATACTATCGCATCCTTGAACAGTTTGAAGAGTATCAATATAAGTACCGCTAATACTATACATACTTCCATTCCACACAGCACTATCGCATGCTAAAATGGTGTCGTTGGTGGCAATAGAGTTGTTAATAGTAAGATCCATGGTTACTATGCTATCACAACCATTAACAGTCTGTAATGTGTCTACGTAAATTCCAGTTGTGGTATATACATTTCCATTCCAAATCGCACTGTCGCAAGCCACTAAACTATCGGTATTTGTGGTGCTATATTGAATTGAAAGGTCCATTGTTACCACACTGTCACAACCACTAATGGTTTGTAGGGTATCTACTAATATTCCACTCGTGAAGTAAGTATTTCCATTCCAAGTAGCACTGTCACAAGCTACCAAGCTATCCGTAGTCTGAATAGAATAGTTGATAGTCATATCCATCGTAACTATACTATCACAGCTTAAGCTCGTTTGCAGCGTATCTACATATATTCCACTAGTGAAGTAAGTATTTCCATTCCAAGTGGCACTATCACATGCTACTAAGCTGTCGCTAGTTTGAATAGAATAGTTGATCGTCATATCCATCGTTACTATACTATCACAACCTAAGTCAGTCTGTAATGTATCTACGTAAATTCCAGTTGTGGTATATACATTTCCATTCCAAACTACACTATCACACGCTACTAAGCTGTCTGTCGTTTGAATAGAATAGTTGATAGTCATATCCATCGTAACTATACTATCACATCCGTTGATGGTTGAAAGTATATCTACATAAATTCCGCTTAGAGTATATACATTTCCATTCCATGTGGCACTGTCACAAGCTACCAAGCTATCCGTAGTTTGAATAGAATAGTTGATAGTCATATCCATCGTTACTATACTATCACAGCTTAAGTTCGTTTGCAGCGTATCTACATATATTCCACTAGTGTAGTAAGTATTTCCATTCCATATTGCACTATCACATGCTACTAAGCTGTCGCTAGTTTGAATAGAATAGTTGATCGTCATATCCATCGTAACTATACTATCACAACTGTTGATGGTTGAAAGTGTATCTACATAAATTCCAGTTGTGGTATATACATTTCCGTTCCAAACAGCACTGTCACATGCTACTACGCTGTCTGTCGTTTGAATAGAATAGTTGATCGTCATATCCATCGTAACTATACTATCACAGCTGTTGACGGTTGAAAGTGTATCTACATAAATTCCACTCGAGAAGTAAGTATTTCCATTCCATGTTGCACTATCACAGGCTACCAAGCTATCTGTCGTTGCAATAGAATAGTTGATCGTCATGTCCATAGTCACTATACTATCACAGCTTAAGGTTGTCTGTAGCGTATCTACATATATTCCACTTGTGAAGTAAGTATTTCCGTTCCAAGTTGCGCTATCACATGCTACTAAGCTATCCGTAGTCTGTATAGAATAGTTGATCGTCATGTCCATTGTCACAATACTATCACAGCTGTTGATAGTTGAAAGTGTATCTATATAAATGCCAGTTGTATTGTAAACATTTCCATTCCAAATTGCACTGTCACATGCTACCAAGCTGTCTGTAGTTTGAATAGAATAGTTAATCGTCATATCCATCGTAACTATACTGTCACAGCTGTTGACGGTTGAAAGTGTATCTACATAAATTCCACTCGAGAAGTAAGTATTTCCATTCCATGTTGCACTATCACAGGCTACCAAGCTATCTGTCGTTGCAATAGAATAGTTGATCGTCA
>Ga0206127_1000172_pt1 | contig 83181 bp, 55 predicted proteins | sample Helgoland_Spring_6_FD_148646 | JGI IMG/M metagenome (GOLD analysis project Ga0206127, IMG submission 148646) | Pelagic subsurface seawater microbial communities from Kabeltonne, Helgoland, North Sea - Helgoland_Spring_Bloom_20160419_1 | ecosystem: Environmental > Aquatic > Marine > Epipelagic ...
TAGACTTAACGATCAATGGATCTAATTCTGGAGATACTACAACGTTAGTTGCTTGTGACAGTGCGGTATGGAATACAATAACGTACGATAGTAGCGGAGTATATGTAGATACGTTACAAAGTGTAGCTGGTTGTGATAGTGTAATAGTATTAGACCTAACGATCAATAACAGTTATTCTGGAGCTACAACTACGTTAGTAGCTTGTGATAGTGCAGTATGGAATAGTATAACTTATGATAGTAGTGGATTATATGTAGATACATTACAAACCATCAACGGCTGTGATAGTATAGTGACGTTAGACTTAACGATTAACAGAAGTTATTTAGAGGATACGACGAGTTTAATAGCATGTGATAGTGCAGAGTGGAATGGAGTGATGTATACGATAAGTGGAGTATATAGAGATACGCTGCAGAGTATAGCAGGTTGTGATAGTATAGTGACGTTAGACTTAACGATCAATGGATCTAATTCTGGAGATACTACAACGTTAGTTGCTTGTGACAGTGCGGTTTGGAATAGTATAACTTATGATAGTAGTGGAGTATATGTAGATACTCTAAAGAGTGTAGCAGGATGTGATAGCATAATAGTGTTAGACCTAACGATCAATAGTAGTTATTCTGGGGATACGACAACGTTAGTAGCTTGTGATACTGCAGTATGGAATACGGTAACTTACGATACTAGTGGACTATATGTTGATACGCTTCAGACGATAACAGGCTGTGATAGTATAGTGACGTTAGACTTAACGATTAACAGCAGTTATTTAGAGGATACGACGAGTTTAATAGCGTGTGATAGTGCAGAGTGGAATGGAGTGATGTATACGATAAGTGGAGTATATAGAGATACGCTGCAGAGTATAGCAGGTTGTGATAGTATAGTGACGTTAGACTTAACGATCAATGGATCTAATTCTGGAGATACTACAACGTTAGTTGCTTGTGACAGTGCGGTATGGAATACAATAACGTACGATAGTAGCGGAGTATATGTAGATACGTTACAAAGTGTAGCAGGATGTGATAGCATAATAGTGTTAGACCTAACGATCAATAGTAGTTATTCTGGGGATACGACAACGTTAACAGCTTGTGATAGTGCAGTATGGAATAGTATAACTTATGATAGTAGTGGAGTATATGTAGACACGCTTCAGACGATAACAGGCTGTGATAGTATAGTGACGTTAGACTTAACGATTAACAGCAGTTATTTAGAGGATACGACGAGTTTAATAGCGTGTGATAGTGCAGAGTGGAATGGAGTGATGTATACTTTAAGTGGAGTGTATAGAGATACGCTGCAGAGTATAGGAGGTTGTGATAGTATAGTGACGTTAGACTTAACGATCAATGGATCAGGAGCTGGAGATACTACAACGTTAGTAGCATGTGATAGTGCGGTTTGGAATAGTATAACTTATGATAGTAGCGGAGTATATGTAGATACGTTACAAAGTATAGCAGGATGTGATAGTATAGTGACTTTAGACTTAACGATAAATGAGAGTTATGACGATGTAGTTGATACGCTTTATAGATGTATTGGAGATAGTGCTTTATTAGCAGGAAGTTATCAGACGTCGAGCGGAGTATATTTGGATACGTTGCAGAGTGCAGAAGGTTGTGATAGTATAGTGAATACTACGTTGATAGTTGATACGGTAGTATATTCTACGACTGATTTAGAGTTGTGTTATGGAGACAGTGCGTTGTTTGGCGGTGTGATGTACGATACCAGTGGTGTATATACAGATACTTTACAAGCACAGGCTGGCTGTGATAGTGTAGCAATATTTAACTTAACAATCAAGGATTTAAATGTAGGGGATACGTTACCGTTAGTAGCGTGTGACAGTGCAGAGTGGAATGGAGTGATGTATACGATAAGTGGTATCTATAGAGATACGCTGCAGAGTATAGCTGGATGTGATAGTATTATAGTGTTAGACTTAACGATAAATAATAGTTATGTTGTAATCGATACTATGTATCGATGTACAGGAGATAGTGCTTTATTAGCAGGAAGTTATCAGATGTTGAGTGGAGTATATTTGGATACGTTGCAGAGTGCAGCAGGTTGTGATAGTATAGTAACTACAGAGTTGATACTAGATACCCCAGTATATTCTACGACTGATTTAGAGTTGTGTTATGGAGACAGTGCGTTGTTTGGTGGTGTGATGTATGATACCAGTGGTGTTTATACAGATACTTTACAAGCACAAGCTGGCTGTGATAGTGTAGCAATATTTAACTTAACGATTAATGATTTAAATGTAGGGGATACGACGAGTTTAATAGCTTGTGACAGTGCAGAGTGGAATGGCGTGATGTATACTTTAAGTGGAGTGTATAGAGATACGCTGCAGACTATAGCAGGATGTGATAGTGTAGTTACGTTAGATTTAACGATAAATGAGAGTTATAACGATGTAGTAGATACGCTTTATAGGTGTGTTGGAGATAGTGCTTTATTAGCAGGAAGTTATCAGACGTCGAGCGGAGTATATTTGGATACATTGCAGAGTACAGCAGGTTGTGATAGTATAGTGAGTACTACGTTGATAGTAGATACGGTAGTATATTCTACGACTGATTTAGAGTTGTGTTATGGAGACAGTGTGTTGTTTGGTGGTGTGATGTACGATACAAGTGGCGTATATACAGATACTTTACAAGCACAGGCTGGCTGTGATAGTGTTTCGATATTAAATTTAATTATTAACGATTCAATTACTCAAGACTCAACAACGTTAATAGCTTGTGACAGTGCAGAGTGGAATGGAGTGATGTATACGTTAAGTGGTATCTATAGAGATACGCTGCAGAGTATAGCTGGTTGTGATAGTATAGTGACGTTAGACTTAACGATTAAGGATTCATATTCTTATTCAGATACGCTTTACAGATGTGTTGGAGATAGTGCTTTATTAGCAGGAAGTTACCAGTCTGTAAGTGGATTGTATATAGATACGTTACAAAGTGTAACGGGTTGTGATAGTTTAATTAGAACTGAATTAATACTAGATACAGTAGTTTATTCTACTACTGATCTTGAACTTTGTTTTGGAGATAGCGCTCAATTTGGAAATTCTTATTTACTATCCAGTGGAATTTACACAGATACTTTACAAGCACAAGCAGGTTGTGATAGTATAGTAACGTTAGACTTAACAATTTTACCAAATTCAATTAACAACCTAAATCAAACAATTTGTAACGGAGACAGTTTGTTGCTTGGAGGTAATTTCCAAACTACATCAGGAATATATACAGATACTTTAACTTCTTATTCAGGATGTGATAGTATTTTAGTTACCAATCTTATTGTTTCCTCGGAGTTATTTGGAGATACTATTTACTTGAGGTCTTGCGATAGTGTAGTTTGGCAAGGATTTACTTATACAAATTCAGGATTTTACAATGACACTATTTCATCTTTTTCAGGCTGTGACAGTATACTCGTATTGGATTTAATTATAACAAACCCAGTTACAGTTAGTACCAATCAAATTTTATGCTATGGTGACAGCTCTTTCCTAAATGGTAGTTACCAAGATACGTCAGGTTTCTATGTAGATACTTTAGTATCTGAGTTTGGATGCGATAGCATAGTATTAACCACTCTAACTGTATTAATCGAAAATATTGGTGATACTTCACTACTTACTGCATGTGATAGCACCATATGGAATGGTAACGTATATAGTTCTTCAGGAATGTTTACCGATACATTACAATCCACAGCCGGATGTGATAGTATAGCAACTTTAGATTTAACAATTAATAATACTTATTTTGATGATACGACATCATTAATTGGATGCGATAGTGTTAGTTGGAACGGAATATTCTATTATCAATCAGGTATTTATAATGATACTTTACAAAGAGTAACAGGTTGTGACAGTATTTTAACCTTAGACTTGATTATAAATCAGAGTACTATGACAAATAATTTTGTTCAAATTTGCTCTGGTGATAGTATTTTAGCAGGAGGAACTTATCAGTCAAACAGTGGAATATATTTTGATACTTTACAGACAGCTGCTGGTTGTGATAGTATTACTTCAACTACACTTACAGTAACTACATTCTATACAGTTCCATTAAATTCTCAGATTTGTAATAATGATAGTATTTTATTTGGTGTAAATTATTTAGACACATCAGGAATATATTACGACACTGTACAAAATGCAAATGGATGTGATACATTATTTGTATTAGATTTAGTTGTTGATACTGCAATTCCAATTACTTTAATAAATATTAATGCATGTGATGAGTTCTTAACTCCGAATGGTGTTTTAATAACTTCTTCAAGTGTATTTAATGATACATTAGTAGCAGTTAGTGGTTGCGATAGTATTATAAATTACAATGTAATTATAACTTACTCTTCATTCGTTACGGTTACAGATACTGCTTGTGGTTCTTACTTGTCTCCTCAAGGAAATATCTATACAGTTACAGGAATTTATACCGATACCCTTATAAATTCTATCGGTTGTGACAGTATTATAACTATCGATTTATTAATCTATTGTAACGATACAGATGGTGATGGCATTCCAGATGATATTGACGAAGATGACGACAACGATGGTATTTCTGATGTGGATGAAGGAACTGTTGATACAGATGGTGATGGCATTCCAGATTATTTAGATGTAGATAGTGATAACGATGGAATTTTTGACGTTGTTGAATCTGGAAATGGACTCCTAGATACCAATAATGATGGAGTAATTGATTCTAACGACACTGGATTTAGCGATAATAATAATAATGGAATGGCAGACGGTTCAGAAAACACCATTCCAGTAGATAGTGACAAAGATGGAATTGCTGACTATTTAGATTTAGATAGTGATAACGATGGAATTTACGATGTGATTGAAGGAGGCGATGGTTCTCAAGACACCAATAATGATGGGGTAGTAGACTCTAACGATACTGGATTTACAGATACCGACAATAATGGTATGTCAGATAATACCCAAGGAACCAATCCTTTAGATAATGATAGTGATGGAGTACTAGATTATTTAGACTTGGATAGTGATAATGATGGGATTTATGACGTTGTTGAGTCAGGAAATGGTTCTCAAGATACCAATAATGATGGGGTAGTAGATTCTAGTGATAACGGATTTACTGATAATGACAATAATGGAATGTCAGACGGCACTCAAGGTTCATCTCCAACAGATACTGATAGTGATGGTATTGCAAATCATTTAGATTTAGACAGTGATGGAGATGGTTGTAGTGATGTATTAGAAGCAGGTTTTGTGGATGGAGACGGAGATGGTTATTTAGGAGATTCTCCAACTTCTCAGGACTCATTAGGTTTAGTTGTTAACAGTGGAGGATATTTAGTACCTGGAGATTTTGATTCTAACGGAATCTATGATTTCTTAGAAGAAGGTTCTCAAGTAGTATTTGATATTCATCCATCAGAAATAGAGATATATAGTGAAGGAGATGATATTGTTTTAACGACAGAATCAAACTCTTTATCGACTATTTTCTATCAATGGCAAATTAGTTCAGACGGTGGTGCTTCTTGGAATAATGTTATAGACAATGATATATTTAGTGGAGCACAAACCAATACTTTATATATGTATGGATTAACCAAAGAATTTGATCAACACCTACTACAGCTTGTAGTTTCAACACCTGGTTTTGTTTGTGGATCTGATGAAATTTCAGAACCAACCCTACTACAATTGGAAACTGTTTTAATCCCTGAAGGATTTTCACCAAATGGTGACAATATAAACGATACTTGGCATATTTCCGGAATAGATCAGTATCCTATAAACCATGTAGAAGTTTACAGTAGGTGGGAGACAAAAGTATTTGAAACAGATAATTATGGAACAAATAATGAATGGAATGGTATTCCAAATGTCTTAAATGGACTAATTCTTGGAAACAGTAATGTTCCAGAAGGAACTTATTTCTACATTATTACTTTTGGCGGTGAACACGAGGGTAAAAAGCCAATTAAAGGATTTGTTTACTTACGAAATAAATAACTATGAAAAGACTAATATTAATATCTCTATTTTTTAGTTTCTTGATTTCTACTAAATCTCAACAAGATGCTATGTTTACTTATTACATGTTCAATCATCAATCTGTAAACCCAGCATATGTAGGTTCTAAAGATGTGATAAATGCAACGATGATTAATAGATCTCAGTGGACAGGTTTTGAAGGTGCTCCTTGGTCACATACAATTTGTGTAAATACTCCACTAGTAAATGAATCTTTAGGATTCGGTTTAAGTTTCTCGAATGATAGGATAGGACCAACAGTATTGAATAATTTAACATTGGATTTAGCTTATCATTTAGATTTATTTAAAGACCATAAATTATCCATGGGCGTTAAAGTTGGTGGAAATCATTCCAGATTTGACTTAAATACTTTGGAGTTAGATAATCAAATTGACAACTCTTTTATGGTGAATAATGGAAAATTTATGCCCAATTATGGATTTGGATTATACTACTACACACCAAAATTTTATGTAGGACTTTCATCTCCTCACTTGGTTAATTATGACTTTAACTCTACACAAAGACATTATTTTTTAATAGCTGGTGCTATATTCAAAATAAATGATGAAATAAAAATAAGACCAAGTACTTTTGTCAAAGTCACTAGAAATGCTGCTAGTACTTTAGACATTTCATCATTAGTAATTCTAAAAGATAAATTATGGGCTGGATTGGCTTTTAGAGCCCCTTTTGGATTAATTCTACCTTCATCTGATAATGGTGGAGCTTATTCATTATTGGCTGGTATTAATATTAACGATCAAATTTCTGTTGGCTATTCTTTTGGTTATTCTTTAGGAAACCAAACATTTAAGTACAACGGAGGATCTCATGAGATTTCTATCAGATACGATTATTTCTACGAAGTCAAAAAGGTAATTAAATCTCCAAGATATTTTTAATGGTTGCCAATTTGAAACATATATTATTTATATTTTTATCTCTGTTATTTACATTTTCTTTTGCTCAAAAAAAAGTGGTTGACCCCGTGATTAAAATAAATGGTAAGGACGGAACTACTCGTTATTACAAGGGAGGAATTCTTGTTAAAGTTGATTCTAACTTATCCAATAATAACTCTAACGCTTTAAGTTCCAATAAATATGATTTTAAAAATGCTCCAATATTTCAATTTGGTTTTGGTAAAAGTGATCAAGTAGCAACAGACTGGGGTAATTATTATTTTGACAAAGAATCTTACCAAAAAGCAATTGATAGATTTAGTGATTTAAAAGATAAAAATATTGATGTACTAAGAAAACTTGGTAAATCGTATTTGAATTTAAATAATTTAGATAGTTCAGAGCATTATTTCAAAATTGTTGCTGAAAAAACAAATAGCTCTGCGGATTGGTACAACTATTCTCACTTGTTATATATGAATGAAAATTTTGATGAAGCTGAGAATATTAGAAATAAATATGCAAATTCATCTAATGAAAAAAGAGCAGAAATATTTAAAAGTAATACTGCTCATAAACAGCTTTTAGAAAATATCTCCAAAGTAGACTTAATTAATTTATCTATTAATACTGAAAATTCTGACTTTGGTGCTTACGCAGTTAAAAATGATTCTACCAATACTTATTACACACTTTTTACTAGTGCCAATAAATCTTCTCTTAAAGAAATAAAAAAATCCAAATTTGTAAAGCCAGATCAACCTACTTACGATATTTTTAAAACTCAGTTGAATTATCCTTCTCTTGAAGTTTCTTCTCCAGTATCATTAAGTGGTGAATTATCCAATGAATACCAAGAAGGGCCAGCAATTGTAACTAGAGATCAAAAAACTGTTTACTTTACAAGAAGTAATAATATAGAAGCTAATGACGATGTTCTTTATTTAAGTTTGTATTCAGTTGCGACAGGTGTGCTTGATGAACAAGATAGTATTGTTCCACTATCTATAAATAACGATCATTATTCGGTGATGCATCCAACAATATCTAACGATGGGAAAAAAATATTTTTTTCAAGTGATATGGCTGGAGGATATGGAGGTCTAGATTTATATTACTGTGAAATCTTAGGTCTTCAAGAAAAGAAAGTCAAAGGAAAACTTGAAAAAATAAATAAATTATCTGATCCAATAAATCTAGGTAACAAGATTAATACAGAAGGAAACGAAGTTTTTCCATATTTTATGAATGATAATATTTTATTTTATTCCTCTGATGGGCGAATTGGATTAGGAGGATTGGATATTTTTATGGTACATAACTATCTGGATACTTCAATATTAGAAATTGACAATGTAGGTAAACCTTTTAATTCTCCCAAAGACGATTTTTCATTTTTTATATCACAAGACATTAAGTTTGGATTTTTATCTTCTAATCGTTTTGGAGGTAAAGGAGACGATGATATCTACTGCTTCAAACTTAATTTGAGTATTTCTGAAGGAACAGACGATTACTACACCATGGTAAAAGGGGAAACGCTAGAAGTTATTTCAAACTCTGTTCTTAATAATGACTTTTTAAACGATAAAGATCAAAGTTTCCTTAGTAAAAATGCTTTTCATAAAGCAAAACTAATAACTAAGCCTTCCAATGGGGAAATTAAATTTAACAGCGACGGAACTTTTATTTATACACCTGAAAATGATAGAGTTACTGTAGATGTCTTTACTTACAGAATTTTAAATGATCAATATTCAAAAGATACCATAAGCGTATTCATTAAGGCTTTGGATAAAACTATTCCAGTAGCTATGGATGATCATTATGTAATTAAAAAAGGTGAAAATTTTTCTGCAGATTCAATAAGTGGAACCTTGCACAACGATTCCGATTCTGGTGGAGATATTCTAACTACTATATTACTTGACTCTCCTTTGCATGGGGAAATAGACTTCAAAAAAGATGGATCATTTACTTATATTCCAGAAGACTATTATGTAGAGTCAGATACTTTTACATATGTTGTCACAGATGGTCAGTATTACGATACTGCAGAAGTTACTCTTGCAAGGTTAGTTTCTGGAGTTGATATAGCTACAATTATAGAAATTAATCCAATTTATTTTGATTTAAACAAATCTAATATTAGAGATGATGCTGCTACCGAACTTCTTAAAATAGTTAAAGTAATGAACGATTATCCTACGATGGTGGTGGAGTTAGGGTCTCACACAGATTGTAGAGCTTCTCAAACATATAATAGAAATCTTTCTGACAGAAGAGCCAAGTCTTCTGCAAGCTTTATTAAAGAACGGATTACCAATCCTGAAAGAATTTATGGCAAAGGATTTGGGGAATCCAAGCTGAAAAATAAATGTGAATGCGAAGGTTCTAGAATAGTACCTTGTTCTGAAGAAGAGCACCAAGAAAATAGACGTACTGAGTTTCTTATAATCAATATGTAATTTTAATATATTTGTGCTTCTATGAAATTAATCAGATTCATATTATTAATTTTATTAATTAACATTAATTATCTGTCTCATTCACAATGTTCTAATCTTTCTGTGAATGCTGGTACTAATGCCAATATAGTAACTGAGACTCTATACGAAGAAAATTTTTCTGGTCAAAACGATAAGGGTGCATTTGGATCTAGTATAGACGTTGCAGGTTGTACATGGACAGTAGATGTTAGTAATGCTACACTTTCCAATAACGACGATTATTTTAAGGTGGTAAATGAAAGATTAGAAGCTAAAGACGTTGATGGAAACTGTATATGGTATTCTCCAACTATAAATATTTCTAATTTTCATAATGTTGCCTTAAGTTTAGATGCTATTGAATCAGGAAGTTTTGAAAATGACGATATTTTTTATTCGGAATATAGCTTAGATGGAGGAGTGTGGACTGAATTTTCTGTAAATGGACTATTAAGTAATGATTTTTGGCCAACCACACAATCAGTTTCTCAATCTGGACTTAGAGGTAATAATATTCAAATCAGAGTAACAATTCGAAATGATGCTTCTAATGAATATTATAGATTAGATAACATAAAAGTAACAGGCGAAACTTACAAAGCAGACCTTTGTTTTGGTTCATCTGTTACTTTAGGAAGCTCTAATACAGCTGTCTGGTCAGGTAGTGGAAATCCAGCTATTTCATATACATGGACCCCATCATCTTCTTTAGATGATGCAACTATAGCCAATCCAACTGCTAACCCAACTAGTGATATAATATATAAAGTAGTTTCTAGTTTAAACGATAATGGAAATATTTGTAAGGATAGTTCTTTATTCCATGTCAATGTTACTCCACAAGTTGCTATTCAAAGCAATTCTCCAGTTTGTATTGACGACACTTTAGTTTTAACAGAATTGGGTGGTGATGCGAGTCTTTGGAATTGGACCTCAAACGGAAATGCAAATATTCTAACTTTTGAGGACACTACAACTAAGGTAGTGGGTATGGTAAATGGCGAAATATTTACAGTTTCAATAGAGGATGATTTTGGCTGTACTAACTCAGCATCTATCACAATAACTGTAAATCCTAAACCAACAAATGTTACTTCAAGTCCTCATGGTACTTATTGTAGTTCTGATTCTCCAGTAAATTTATCAGGTGGGTTACCTCTTGGCGGTTATTATGCTGCAGATAATGGAATTAATAATAATACTTATGACCCTTCTAGTGCTGGTTATGGTAGTGCTATTGTGCCAGTAGACATAATGTACATTTGGGCAGATGCTAATGGTTGTAAAGATACGGTTACTGCACCAATCAACGTTCAACTTGCACCTGAAGTAAATCTATACTCTCCATTTTTATCTTTGAATCCTACCGACGATGACTACATGACTGTTTCTGCTCAAACGGGTGGTTGGTCAAAATGTGGAAGTGTTGACCCTACATTCACATTAGATTTAGAACTCACTAATGCTAGTATTGCCAACAATTCTGCAAATGTTACTTATGATTTGGATTTTGGAGATGGAAATTCGATTAATAATATTTTGCCTGGTGTAGTTTACAGTAATACTTACTTAGGTCAAGGAGCCTATGATTTAGTTGTTACTGCTACTGATAACATTACTGGGTGTGTTAGAACTTATGAGAAAGAATTTTTTTATGGAACTAACCCTGCAGTATCTTTAGGAACACCAGGAAATACAACTGGTAGGTGTGCACCTGCTAGCTATGGATTTCCAGTAGAATTTTTCACCATTGATTTAGCTACAGGAGATACTACGATTAATAGCCCAGGTACATCCTATTTAAAATTCACCAATGATGGTAAAGACGATTCGACATTTGTCCACCCAAGTCCAAAAGGTGATTTAGTTAAATCTGTTATTAACCACACCTTTGACGATGCTTCTTGTGGATATAGTTTTGCTGGTCAGGATAATATATTTTCAATTGCGATTACTGCAACTAATGGCTGCGGATCATCATCAGCTAGTGTATTTCCAATTACACAATCTTCACCACCTATTGCAAAAATTGATTCTACAGACTCAATTTTTTGTATCAATGTTCCTGTAACATTTGTTGATTCTAGTAGAGCAGGAAAATTTGTCTTGTCCTCTTGGAATGGAATTGGATATGATTATTCTTGTGATACAATTGGTGCTACTGCTTGGAAAATTACACCAAATACAGGTTTTACGGTAACTGCTGGTTCTTTAGGTACATTACCATTGGATTACTACGATTCAACAACTTACGGTACTCAAGAAGTTACGCTTACTTTTCATGAAAAAAATACTTACAGTATTGCACTTTATAAAAGTGCTCAGTGTGGTGGGGGAATTTCTAGTGATTCGACAGACTATGAATTCAAAATAGACACATTACCTCATGCAGAATTTATTTTAGATAAGGATATAGACTGTGGTCCATTTTCAGTTTCTAATAACAATATCTCTCTTTCAAAAAATGATTATAATGCGATATTTGACTGGGGATTCTCTACTTTAATAAATGGGTGTAGAGGTTCTACAGGACCCACTATTGAAAAAGTTCTTTCAGACTCTTCATTGGTAAATCAATATTATCAGAATTTTGATGGAATGGATAACTATGGGCATGATGGGGTAAGTTCCAACCTTAATCTTGTTAATTGGACCATGGATGTTTCTGCCGCTAATATGGTAGATGTAAATGATTGGTTTAAAATTAGAAATGAAAAATTGGAGGCTCAAGACATAAATGGGACTGCTATATGGTATTCTCCAGTAGTGGATATTAGCACTTACAATATGGTTTCTTTAGAGCTAAATGCTGAGGAAAGTGTTATCAATTATTCAAGTAACACCAATTTGGAAGGCCATTGGGAAATGGATGAAAATAGCGGACTTATTGCCGGAGATTCCTCTGGAAATTCTAGAAATGCAACTATTTCTGGAGCTACTTGGGTAGCTGGAAAAGTAGGATCGGCACTATCTTTTGACGGTAATGACGAAGTGATAGCAACTGGCTATAAGGGTATTTCAGGTTCAACTGCTAGAACAATAGCAGCTTGGATTAAGACTTCAACAACTGGTGCAATTACATACTGGGGAAGAGACTTAACTGGTCAAAAATCATCTTTTAGAGTTCAAAACGACAATGGGATTGGAGGCTCTATAAGGTTAGAAATAAATAACGGCCGTATTTGTGGATCTACAGATTTAAGGGATAATCAATGGCACCATGTTTGTGCTGTACTACCAGATGGTGCAACAAATATTTCACAGGTTCTACTATATGTAGATGGTCAATTAGAAGCATACAGCCATATTTCATCTAATACAATTAACACAGGTACCTTAGACGATTTTAAAATTGGTAATGATGGTCTTAATAGATATTTTAACGGTCTTATAGATGAAGTTCGTTTATATAGTAGAGCACTTTCTGTTGAAGAAATAAATGACTTGCCAGGTTTTAACAATACAATTGCGAATCTTAATGAACTTAAAACTGAGTTTAGAATAGATGGTGGTCCTTGGACTGTTGCTGAAAACAATGGTTCTCTGACAGGAGATTTTAATGCTGCTACTGTTTCTCAAGATAGTGTAAGTGGTTCTATTCTCGAGATAAAAATTTCCATGAATACTGTAGATCAGATATTTACTGCAGATCATATTAAAGTTTCAGGCTATGGAAATTATGATTCTTTAAATTCTATTTACAATTTTACCAAAGCTGGATTGTATACTATTGATTTGACAGCTACTAATGTATGTGGATCAGATTTATATCAAGATACTGTTACAGTACAAGGAGCACCTATAGTTACCATTGATCCAATAATTGATACATGCGATACAAAGAATTTATTTCCAACTGCTACAATAGATACATGTTTTGGGATTATGTCTGGCTATTCGTGGACTTTTCCAGGATCTGCAGCCAACGAAACCTCCAACTTAGAAGTACCCAATATGATTTATTATGATAGTGTTGGAGTTTTTAAAACTTATATTGATGTAACCAATAATTGTGGAAGCGACCAAGACAGTTTAAGTTTTGAAATTCATGACGACCCTGTAATTGATTTAAAACCTATAGATTCTATTTGTTTTGGTTTGAGTACTACGTTATCTCCAAATGTTACTGAAGGTTCGCCTAATTATATTTACAGTTGGTCGTCTAACGCCTTTATATCTAATACCTCTTCATCTACACCAAATATTTCTACAAACTCTGATCAAAACGTTTATTTAGAAGTTACTGATGTAAATAGCTGTAAGGCATTTGATACTATTTTTATAGATGTTCAAGAATTACCTATTGTAGATCCTGGTAATGATTTTGAGTCCTGTATTGATGATGCAGACGAATTATTAGTTCCTAGTGTTCTTGGAGGAACATGGTCTGGTAATGGAATAACAGATCCAAATGGAACATTCACTCCTTCAACAGCTGGAGTTGGAGTACACAATTTGAATTACTTTTTTAGAGATACCAATACTTGTGAAATTACAGTACCTCTTCAGGCTACAGTATATGCTTTACCTATTGTATTAACACAAGTAGATACTGTTATTTGTGACCTGCCGGTAGATGTTGCTCTAAATGCTTCACCTTCTGGTGGTAATTGGATAGATTCTAATATTACCAATAATGGTATTTATAGTCCAGATGGTACAGGAACTTTTAAAATATATTATGACTATACTGATGTAAATACTTGTTACAATATTGATTCAATGATTCTTACAGTCAACCCTGCTCAAATTTCTGATGCAGGTCCAGATATTCAAGCATGTGCAGACACTGGTTTAATTATGTTAAATGGCTTGCCTCCAGCTGCAGGGAATTGGTTTGGAAGTGGAGTTTCTTTAAGTGGAGATTATAATGTTATAAATCCAGATACTGTAAATCTTGTTTATAATATTGGTGCTGGAAATTGTTTCACTACTGATACCATGAATTTATTAATTCATCCTCTTCCTAAAATTACTTTAGATTCAAGTTTTCAAATGTGTTTATTAGATGAAGATACTACTATTCAATTCTCACCCACTGGAGGATTACTCGATGGAACAGGAATATTAAACTCAAGTACTGGAGTTTTTAGTCCATCAACTGCCGGAGTAGGTATTCATAAATTAGTTTATTCTTATCAGCATCCGATAACAGGTTGTTGGAATTACGATTCTCTTGAAATAGACGTACAATCTCTACCAACTGTAAATTATACTCATGATAGTATCTTTTGTTTGAATGTTGGGCATCCTATTAATAATACAACTACAACAGTTCAAAATCACTATTGGACAATTTCTAATGGAACTACCTCCAATTTATATTCACCAGTTTTTAATTTAAATACTGTTGGCTTTTACGATTTAAATTACATCGCTGAAACTAGTGCAGGTTGTAAAGATTCAATGAAAACCTCTTTTGAAGTATTGGCTCCCCCAACGGCATCTTACTCTGTTCCAGACTCTGGTTGTGGGCCGTTGCTTGTAGATTTTACCAATAATTCTACTGGAAAATATGTTGATTATTTATGGGACTTAGGATTTGAAAATCATTTGGGTACAGATTCAATTAGTACAGATACAGTTCCTTCTGACCAATCATATCCAGCTAGCTTATATTTTGATACCACTTATTATTCTTCTCTAACTGTTACTAATGTTTGTGGTGTTGCTACCCAAAATACAGAAATAATTAGTATGCCAATGCCTGTTTCTAGATTTGGACTTTTATCCAATGTCGGAGATTGTCTCTCTGGATCTGTTACTTTAGCAAATAATAGCTATGGACTTCCTGACGCATACTATTGGGATTTTGGAGATGGTACTTTTGGAACTAACTCAGATACTATTTTTGATCATTATTATGCACCTGGAAATGGCAATAGTTTTTTCAATATAGTTATGTCGGTTACTAATGAGTGTGGAACCGATACGACAACAGAAACAGTAACCATAGCCCCGAGTAATTTAGTAGCATTTTTTAGCGTGGATACCACAGTAGGTTGTATTCCATTTACTGTAGATTTCAATCAGTTTACTGTAAACGGAAGTAATAACCAAAGCTGGGATTTTGACGATGGAAATTTTTCTAATTTATATTCTCCGTCTCATACTTTTACAGACAGTGGAACTTATCAAGTTTCATTGGCTGTAAGCAATGCCTGTAACTTTGATACAGCTTATAAAACCATTCGTGTTAATTCATCTCCAAATATTGAATTTAATGTAATTGATGATACTTTGTGTGCTGGATCAGTATTTCAGTTTAATAACCTTTCTGACAATGGCATAAGTAATAATTGGGATTTTGGAGATAGCACTTATTCCTATATTACTAATCCTACACATATTTTTACAGACTCTGGAAACTATAGAGTCATATTAACAGCTTCTTCCTTAACCAATAATTGTGAAGCATACGATTCTGTTGACTTAGTAGTATTGCCTTATCCAGTAATTACAGCTACTTCTGACACCTCCAATGGATGTATTCCACTCCCTGTTAATTTTTCAAGTACTGTGAATTCTGTAGGCTATTATCTGTGGGATTTTGGCGATGGAAATACTTCTACGGTTGATAATCCTACCCATACTTATACATCTGATGGGTATTACAGTGTGAATGTAAGGTTTGAAGATTTTAGTGGATGTGTTGATTCATTTGACTTTGATATTATTCCCCACCCAGTTCCTTCTCCTAGTTTTATTCCAATTCAGTTAGACACATGTGTTTTACCAATTAATTATAATTTTCAAAATAATTCTATTGGAGCATCTTCATATAACTGGGATTTTGGTGATGGAAATAATTCAATAAATACTTTACCCGATAACTCTTATATAAGCTCTGGAAATTATACAATTAAATTGGTTGCTTCGAATACCTATGGATGTAGCGATAGTATTACTAGTTCCATATTTGTAAAGCCTGTGACCAATGCACAGTTCAATGCTGTGCCGTTAGATACTTGTAAACTTCCAGCAAATTATAGTTTGGTAAATAATTCTACAGGTTCAATAGCTTACATATGGGATTTTGGCGATGGCTCTACATCCAATCTTCCAAATTTAAATCATAGTTACAGTTCTGATGGCAATTATCAAATAAGTTTAATTTCTATGAACTCATTTGGCTGTTTTGATACTTCTTATGTAGATATAAATGTTTTACCAGTTCCAAGTCTAGGTTTTAATTATACCCAGCTAGATACTTGTTCTGTTCCTTCCAATTTTAGTTTTCAAAATACTAGTACAGGTGGAAACTCTTATTTATGGGATTTTGGGGATGGTTTATTTTCCCCTGTTTATTCTCCATTACATACATTTAGCTCTGATGGAACTTACAATGTTAAAATTTCAGGTTCTAATATATTTGGTTGTTTGGATAGTTTAATTCAACCTCTTATTGTTAATCCAATTCCAGTCGCTCAGTTTACTGCTGTACAGTTAGATACTTGTGTTATTCCAGCCAGTTACTCTTTAGTTAATAGTTCTGTAGGTGCAATTTTTAACTCTTGGGATTTAGGAAATGGGGCGTCTTCTAATAGTACCAACTTCAATTTTTCTTACACATCTTCTGGGTCATACGATATATCTCTTTTAGTGATGAATCAATTTGGCTGTTTAGATAGTTTGACTAGTAGTGTAAATGTATCTCCAGTTCCTCAAGTTAGTTTTAATTATGCAAAGCTGGATTCTTGTATTCTTCCATCAAACTATGCATTTACAAATACTTCTACAGGCGGTAATTCTTATTTGTGGTCTTTTGATACAATTGCTAATTCAATTCAAAACAATCCTTTTTTCTCTTTTAACGATGATGGAATTTATCAAGTTTCTGTTTTAGCTACTAATTCTCTGGGTTGTTCAGACTCTGCTATTGACTACATAAACGTTAGTCCAATTCCAATTGCTAATTTTAGTCTGGATACAACTATTGGATGTGAACCTTTTAATGCCATTTTCACCAATAATTCACAATATTCTAATTTCTATAATTGGGATTTTAGCGATGGTAACACAGGATCATTTTTAAATGGCTCCCATGTCTTTCAAAATTCTGGAAATTATACTGTAAAATTAGTTGTTGAAGATGTAAATGGGTGTAAAGATTCAATTTTTGAAAATGTAAATGTATATCCTTCACCAGTATCCAATTATACCTATACAGCTACAGACCCTTGCTACTTGCCAATAAATGTTGATTTTAGCAATACTTCAACTGGTGGAAATAGTTTTCAATGGGATTTTGGAAATGGTCAATTAACTACTTTTACTAACCCTTCCACTATTTACGATTCTGTCGGTATTTACAATATTCAATTAATTTCAGGAAATAGCTACAATTGTTACGATACCTTGAATAACAACTTTAATGTTTTTTATAATCAAGTTCCCAATGCTCTTCTAAATTTTGATGAATCTATTTGTTTGAGAGACACCTCTTTTCTATATTCCAACTCTTTATTTGCAGATTCTTTAATTTGGGATTTAGGAAATGGAGTAAGACTAAACGGAGATACAATTGCAGTTGTTTTCGATTCAGTTGGTCAATACGACATTACTTTGTTTGCTTATAATTTATCAAGTGGATGCTCTGATACTTCCCAAGGCAACAATATTCTAGAGATACTTCCTTCTCCAATTGCCGATTTTGAATTAAATCAAATTCAAAGTTATGAGCCACTAAGTGGGTCAATAGAATTCATCAATAATTCGATAGATGCTGATACCTATTTTTGGAATTTTTCTGATTTAGAGACATCTATTGAAGCTTTTCCTACTTATTATTATAGTTATGATTATGATGGCACTTATTATTATACACTTTATGCATTTAGTTCCAATCAGTGTGTAGATAGTTTGACAAAAGAATTGTATATAGAGTATAAAAAGGCGTTATATGTTCCAAATGCATTGTATCCTTCAGCTGCTAATTATGAGGTGTCTAGATTTATTCCTAAAGGAACTGGGATGAAAAAGTATAAAGTTGAAATTTTTGATCTTTTTGGAAATGTTATTTGGGAAAGTACTGCTTTAGACGATGAGGGTCAACCAACTGAATCTTGGAATGGTCAATTTAACGGAGTTGATGTAGAACCAGATGTTTATGTTTGGAAAATTGAAGCACAGTTTAAAGACGATAGTTTTTGGGATGGACAAAAACCAATTGAAGAAACTATATTGAGAAAAACAGGAACCTTAACTGTTATAAGATGATAAGAAAAATAATAAATATAATTTTAGTATTATTTATTACTGCAAATATTAATGCGCAGGAACCTGTATTTAGTCAGTTTTATTTTAATCCACTTTATTTAAATCCGGCAATGTCTGGAATGGATAATAACTTCAGATTATTTTTAAATAATAAAAACCAATGGTCTAAAGTTCCTGGACAGTTTAATACAACTTCTATTTCTTTTGATTCTTGGCAGAACCAATCTAATTCTTCTCTTTCTATGCTTTATTCATCCGGAGTAGAGGGTGAGGGTTATTTTAAAACCGATAGATTTCATTTTGGTGGAGCTTATAGGCTTTTTGATGTATTCCCAAGCCCAATTGCTTGGCAGTTTGGTTTCCATTACCAAAATATAACCAAAAAAATAGATTGGTCAAGACTTGTTTTTAGTGATGAATTAGATCCTTTTTTAGGAAATGTATATAGTACCTCTTTCATAATACCAAATAGCAATACCTTTAATACTTCTAATCTTGCATTAGGCACAGTTTTAACCTATCATCTAAAGAGAGGTACTAAAACAAGAAGGTTCAACTTGCCAATAGATTTAGATCTCGAACTTGGATTAGCTGTTCATGAGTTTGTTCAAAGAGGGAATAGTTTTGTAAATGATGGTATCTATACGAGTAACAGAAGATATACTTTCCACGGGTCTATGTTATGGCCATTTAGTAAAGGAAAAATAAGTGGAGGAGTTAAACACTCTGCTTTATTGGTTAACCAAGGAAATTTATCTACTTTACAAGTTGGAATTATTGAAAGCTGGATTTATCCGCTTCATCTTGGGGTCTACTATAGAAGACAGATGACATCAATAAGAAGTGATTTTGATAAGATAGAGGCACTTTATTTTATATTTGGATACCAGAAGGTTTTTGAACAGTCCAATTTATCCTTAACCATGTCTTACAGCAGGGACTTTACGGTTTCTGAACTGGGAGCTTACTCTGGTGGAACTAATGAGATATCAATAATTTTAGAAAGTATTGAGGGCGGTCTTTTTGAAGGATTAATAAAATCTAAAAGACATTCTAAAAACAAGTACCGTTCTATTCCTTGTTATAGTAAATTCAACACTAGAAGAGGACTATAGCGCTAGAGAAACTTTTTCTTGCTTTTGAAACTTGAAATAGTAGAAAATAGTAATTAATTGAGAAACTACCAGATATAATACTACAGCGCTCTTAGGTAAATATACTCCTTGAAAAATATTTAGAGTTTCTTGAAAATAGAATACAATTAAAAATCCAATAGAATTTTTTATTATTTCTATAATTAAAGAGAATCGTGATCGATCCATTAAGGAAGTGAAAGAGCCAATAGAAAAAGTAAAAAATATTCCATAAAGTACTAGCATTTGGTATCCACTTAACAACACAGCTACATTAAAATCATCACTTTCAATAAAGTTGATCAGATATATTATATGAAACTGCATTGCAAGATGAATGGTTAATTGTAAACAGCTCCATATATTTAAAAAACTGTCTTTTTTAGTTTGGTATTTTTTATATTCATGAGGATTTGAAATAATATCTAATGGATAAAGCTTTTCTACATCTTTGGGTCTCCATCCAGTAGGCATAAACCAAATCTTAAACTTATCCTTCCAGTTTCTAGCTCTCATGGCATCTTTAAAAAGCTGAATTAGATGCATGAAATTTATATAAATCGGATTCCAAGTTCTTGCTGGTTTTAGTACCCCATAAACTGGAGTTTCACTTTCTAGTTCTTTTTGAAATGTCCCAAACATAAAATCCCAGAATATAAATATGTTGGAATAATTTTTATCTATGTAAATAGAATTAATTGCGTGGTGAACTCTGTGGTGTGATGGGGTAACAATTATTTTTTCTAAAAACCCCATATTTTTTATAAGTTTCGTATGGTACCAAAACTGTGCAAATAGATGTAAGGGAAGGAGTATGGTTATTACTTTTGGCGGTATTCCAATTATGGCCAAGGGAATATATAAAAAGAAATAAATCTGGAATACAGATGAAATAGTTTGTCTTAGTGCACAAGCTAAATTATATTCTTCGCTGCTGTGGTGAATAATATGTCTATTCCAAAGTATATTAAATTCATGGTTCCATCTGTGTGTCCAATAATTGGCAAAATCTATTCCTAAAAATGCCAAAACATATACCCACCATGAAGAACTAATTTGGAATATTGCAAAATGTTCAAACATCCATTGATAGCTAATTATAACTACCGATAGATTTAAAATGCTTTTAATATTATTGGTCATTCCAGAGCTAATACTTGAAATAGTATCTGGCGTATTGTAGACTTTTAGCTTTAATACTTTTGAAGCAACCCATTCTATTAGCATAGTTGCCATGAAAAAAAACATGGCATATTTAACGGCAATAGTATAGTCAGACATTCTATAAATTTAGTGATTTCTTAATTAATTTCAAGTGGAACATCCATAAGTAATATTTTAGAATTGGCTTTTGCCTCAAAATTAATTTTATCAATCTCCCATATTCCCATTCCATCTCTTTTGGAAAGTTGCTGGTCGTTAATATTTACTTCCCCCTCAATAACAAAAAAGTATATTCCGTTCGCTTTACTTTTTAAAACATATTCATCTTTAGAGTTCTCAACGTATTGACCAATATGAAACCATGCGTTTTGATGTATCCAAACTCCCTGATCATTTTTATTAGGAGATAATATTTGATATAATTTATTTTTTTTAGCCATCGAGCTAATTGCTATCTGATCGTATCTGGGAGTCACATTTTTCTTATTTGGGAATAACCATATTTGCAACAACTTACAGTGGGAATCGCTATTGGCATTAAATTCACTGTGAGTGATCCCTGTTCCGGCACTCATAACTTGTATATCTCCGTTTTTAATAACAGTTCCATTTCCCATATTGTCCTGGTGTTTTAAATCTCCTTCCAACGGAATAGTTATAATTTCCATATTGTCATGAGGATGAGTGCCAAATCCTCTTTCTGGAGCAATACTATCGTCATTTAAGACTCTAATTACTCCAAAATTCATTCTCTCAGGATTGTAATAATTAGCAAAGCTAAATGAGTGATTTGCCTTGAGCCATCCATGATCTGCATGGCCTCTTGTATTTGCTTTGTGAACAACACTATTCATAGTTTTTATTTCTTTATTTGGAAGGTGATTAAATCCTATTTGGTCTTTTAGCTTATCGTAAGTTGAGATTTTTTTTGATGTATTAGCTTTCAATATTAAGGGAGATGAAAGCCCAATTGCACTTAAAACAGCTGATTTTTTAATAAAATCTTTTCTTTTCATAATCCTAAAATAAAATTTAATTATAGGTATTCAATTAATGTTGATTATTTTATGAATTTAACTAACCAATAATTGGCTTAACTTTTTCTCCAATTAGTTCAATTGATTTTAAAAGCTGTTTGTGAGATAGTTCTGCATTGTCCATTTGAAATGTAAATCTAGATATGCCGCCTAAAGCTTCGCTATGTCTTAATATTTTTTCTGCTATCTCATTAGGATTTCCAATCATTAATGCTCCTAATGGACCATTTTGGGCTTTAAATCTTTCCAAAGTCACTGGTGGCCAACCTCTTTCTTTTCCAATTCTAGTAAAAGTTTTTGCGTAACCAGGAAAATAATCTTCAACTGCTTGCTTAGAATTTTCAGCTACATATCCTAGAGAATGTAATCCAACTTTTAACTTATCTGGCGAATGTCCAGCCCTTCTTCCTGATTCTCTGTACATATCTACAAGTGGTTTGAATCTATGGGTTTCACCACCAATAACAGCTATCATCAATGGCATTCCTAAAGTACCTGCCCTTAAAAACGATTGTGGAGTTCCTCCCACACCAATCCAAATAGGTAATGGTGTTTGAAAAGGTCTAGGATAAATATATTGGTCAATTAAAGGTGGTCTAAAATCTCCTCTCCAATTTACTTTTTCATTTTTTTGTATTTCAATTAATAATTCTATTTTTTCCTCAAAAAGCTCATCGTATTGCTCCATTTTATATCCAAATAATTCAAAAGCTTCGGTAAATGAACCTCTTCCTGCAATTATCTCTGCTCTTCCATTAGAAACTAAATCTAAAGTTGCATAGTTTTGAAAAACCCTCACTGGATCTGCAGCACTTAAAACAGTAACTGCACTTGTTAAAATAATATTTTGAGTTTGAGCAGCTGCTGCAGATAAAATTAAATGAGGAGCACTATCTAGAAATTCTTTCCTGTGGTGCTCACCAACTCCAAAAACATCAAGTCCAACTTCATCTGACCTTTTTATTCTTTCCAATAGTTTTTGAATTGAAATTGCATTTTGTTTTCCATTCAAATTTTCTATTGTTTCACTTGCTGCAAAGCTGTCTATTCCAATCTGCATCTTATAAATCTAACCATTTGTATCTTAGATATGTTACATATTTAAAAGAATCGTTAATTATATAATAACTATCTAGAAATTTATCAATAATTAAAGTTTAATAAACTTGTACTCTGAATTATTTATTTTTATTAGATATACTCCTTTTTTAAAATTTGAAATGTCAATTTTTTGCATGTCTTTATAATTTGATATTTCTATTAATTTTTCACCTAACGTATTAAAAATTAAAAGCGGGAAATTGTCTTCACTATTTAATTCCATTTTTAAAAAGCTATTAGTTGGGTTTGGTATTATTTTAAAATTCTCATTTGTAGGATAGTTAATATCCTCCAAGTTTTGAATTCCTAAGTCTAAAAATGCTTCCATTGCTATAGAGGGGCTTCCATCTATATCCCATGCTCCTTTAGAGTAATTGGTGAAGTTACCATGGGCAATGGGTTCCCAATAAAAAACACCTAATCCATTTGCTTGTCTTGTTTTTTCAATAATATAAGTTAAAAACTGGTAAGAAATATCGGGTCTGTTATTTGAAAAACCAACTTCAACTACCATCACATCTTTATTGTATCTAGACTGTAAATCAATAGTATTGTTATAGGCATCATCTACCAAAGAAATCCAATTGGATTCATTGGGATACAATGACATACCAATAACATCAACTCTATTATTAATTAATCCATTATTTAGTAGGCCATCTATATTCCATAAAAATAAACCATTATTATCTCCATTTGCTAGATGTAAAATAGTTTGAATGTTGCTATCATAGTTTTTTACCGCACTAGTACCTGCATTTATGAATTTTGCATAATTACTAAATCCACCAGTAGAGGCTTTTCCAGTTGGCCAAAGCATTCCGTCATTTGTTTCGTTTCCAATTTGAACCCATTTTGGAACAATATTTTCATTTCCAAGGGCATTAAGAATATCAGATGTATGGTTATAAACTGCTGTTTCAAGTTGAGAAACAGAAAGACCAACCCATGCTGCTGGTTTGGTTTGGTTAGAGGGGTCTGCCCACCAGTCGCTGTAGTGAATGCAAATCATAATATCTAAATTTTCTGCATCTGCCAATTTTGATTTATTTACCAAATCGTCTATATCACACCAACCATTTGCCCCTGAGTTATTTGGATTTACCCATACACGCAATCTAATTGCATTTAATTCATAGTCTGTTAATAAAGGCATTAGGTCTCTATTATTCCCATTATTGTCTTTCCAAGAATAACCGTTGGATTCCATTTCTGTCATCCAGCTTACATCGGCGCCTTTTGAAATGGTATTTGTACTGTAACTTATACCACTAGTATCTTGAATAATTAATGGATTTGTATTCCAGTAACCTGCCCATGCATTTTCTACCCAAGTTCCGCTTTCATATAAAATTGCTTTTACTTGGTAGTAATCTCCTTGAGTTAAATCTGCAGATAGTATATTGTAACTGCTAATAAATAACTCTACAGAACTTTGAGTGTTATTTCCTGCTTGTTGATTGATGAGAGTTTCCCCTGAAATAGAACTCTTGTAGTTATTGTTAGAATCTAAAATCTCTAATCCTATAAACATATTATTACCAGAGGAACCAGTTTCACTAGTATATTTAAAATTAACAACTATATTTCCACCAGTAAATGGATTTATTTCAACAGGATTATTCACCAATGAGATTATTTCTATAGTTTGTGCTGTTACTCCGATTTTAAGAACTATGGAGAGAAGAAAAAGTGTGGTTTTATATAGATGACTTATTTTAAGAATCATTAACTAAAAGTATTAATTTTTTAGTTTACCCGCAATATATCCAGTAGACCAAGCTGCTTGGAAATTATATCCACCCGTAATGGCATCAATATCCATTATTTCCCCAGCAAAATAAAGGTTTTTGATTTCTTTACTTTCCATAGTATTTAAATTTATACTATTTAAACTTATTCCGCCACATGTCACAAATTCCTCTTTAAAGGTGGTTTTCCCCTTGATTTGGTAAATATCATTACATAGAACTTCTACCAATTTATGAATTCCTTTATTGCCTAATTCGTGAAGTTTTTTTTCTAAGGTTAATTCACTTTTTTCAACGATAAAATTCCATAATCTTTCAGGTATTTTAAATGCTTTTAAATTTCTCAAGGTTTTTTTAGGATGAGTTTTTACCAATTGATGCATTAAGCCAGTTACTTTTTCATAATTAGTTTCGTTGATCCAATTTATTTGAATATTAAATATGTAATTTTTATCGCTTAGAATTCTTGCTCCAAAGGAAGATATTTTAAGAACAGCTGGTCCACTAAACCCCCAGTGAGTAATTAATAATGGTCCTTTTGCTTTAAGTTTAGTTCCTTGTATAGAAACCTGAGTGTTTTCTGCAACTAATCCCATAAGTTTTATTATTGGTGTTTTGGGATTGTTAAATGTAAATAGGGAAGGGACTGGTTTTTCAATTTGGTGGCCAAGATTTTCGAGCCAATTTAGGCCTTCTTCTTTGGGAGAACCTCCAGTAGCTATTATCACTTTTTCAAAAACCTCAGGTATTTTATTTTCTTCCTTAAAATATAGTTTTAAACGACCATCTAAGTTTTTAATTTTTAAAATACAATAACCAGTTTCAAGCGAAATATTAAGTTTTCTTATTTCTTTAAATAAGCAATTAATGATGCTTTCTGAATTGTCAGATTTAGGAAATACTCTATTGTCTTCTTGGACGTATAATGGAACATTCCTGGATTCAAACCAATTTATGGTATCTACCGTTCCAAACTCTTGAAATATTTTTTTTAATTTTTTTCCTCCTCTTGGATAAGCTTTGTGAAGCTCACTTATGGATTCTGTACCATTGGTGACATTGCATCTTCCGCCGCCAGAAACTTTTACTTTGGATAGTACTTTTTTGGTTTTTTCAAAAATTGTAACTGATGCATTGGGATGGTTTTCTTTTACATGAATGGCTGAGAAAAATCCAGCTGCTCCACCACCAATTACTGCTACTTTCATTTATTACAATATAATTACTTATAAATGTAAATATATTATTTGTCAATAAATTAAATCAGTTTACCTCACCTAGGTAAATGCCTAATGCTAAGGCTGTTTTGACTAAAGAATCTTCTAATTCAACTTTTTTGTAAGTTTCTATTCCTTTAGAAATTGGAAAATCTACCACTTTTCGATCGCTCCAAGCAACCATTCTGTCAAATTTCTTTTGAGCTATTAAATCTACAGCATGAACTCCAAATGCACTTGCCAATATTCTATCTTGAGTTGTTGGAGGAGCTCCTCTCTGTACATGTCCAAGAGTTGTTACTCTACATTCTGCGGAAGATTTTTCCATTATTTTATGGGCAATATAGGTTCCTATTCCACCTAATCTAACTTCCCCGTCAGCAAACTTTACCATGCTGCTATTTCCGTCTTCTTGTTTTACAGCTTCAGCTACTATTATTAGAGAGTGATTTATCCCGTAATTATTCATTTTTTTAAGCTTGTTGATAATACCATCAATAGAATAATTTATTTCAGGAATTAAAATAACGTCTGCACCACCAGCAATACCTGCATTTAATGCAATATGACCAGCATCTCTACCCATAACCTCTAAAATCATAGTTCTTTTATGACTAGCAGCAGTAAATTGCAAATTATCTAATGCATTAGCAGCTTCATTTACCGCAGTATGAAAACCAATTGAATTTTCTGTAGCACCTACATCGTTGTCTATGGTTTTAGGAATAGCTACAATATTCATATTTCCTTTGTCTGCTATATCTTTCAGTATTTTCATACTTCCATCTCCACCAATTACAATAAGTCCGTCGAGTTCAAGCTCGTTGTAACCAGCAATAATTTCATCGGTTCTATCTTTAAAGGAACCATCAGGCATGGGAAATTTGAACGGATTTCCTTTGTTGGTAGTTCCTAAGAATGTTCCACCTTGTCTTAGTAAGTTACCAGAAAAAGTATTGTAATTAAGCTTAATATAGGAAAGAGGTCTGTTCATTAAACCTACTGTGCCTTCTAAAATTCCAAAAACTTCTAAATTGTATTTGTCATTTGCTCTGTAAAAGATTGACCTCACAGCAGCATTTAGCCCTGCACAATCTCCTCCACTTGTTAGTATACCAATTCTTTTCATATTGTAAAATTAACAATAAGGGTCAATTAAATCAAAATTATTAGATTTATTTATTAAAAATATTAACATATTAAAGATCCATTTTTAGTAATTGATTGAGGCTGGATAATAACTACATTTTCTAAACTTCCATCAATTGCACCAAGAATAAGAAACTCACTTTGAATATTTGCAATTTGTTTTTTAGGTAGATTAACTAATCCTACAATTTGTTTTCCAATAAGATCTTTTAATTTGTAATTTTTAGTGATTTGAGCAGAAGTTTTTTTTATCCCAATTTCTCCAAAATCAACATGGATTAAATAGGAGGGATTTATTGCTATTTTGAATTCAACAGCTTTAATAATTGTCCCAACTCTCATGTCTATTTTTTCAAAGTCGTCCCAATTTATTTTTTTTTTCATCTGTTATATTTGTATTTAAACCAATATAAAATTTTGTCTCAAAATTTTAAAAACAAAACATGTTGAAATTGGTTAAGAAATTGTATTAAAAATAATATTTATTCTAGTTTAAAATACAGTAATTTGTTTAATTATTTAATTTATGGATATTAACGATATAGTTAAAGGCGGTGATGAGAGAATAAAGCTCAAAGAAAATGGCCTAAATAAGTACCACGGGAACCCGCTCCTTTATGAGTCTGTTTTTAACAGGGGATCTTGTACAATGTCAAATCTTAATGTAGATAGTAAAAAAGCAGTGGACAGCATGCTTAAAAAACTAAAAAAAGAAGATTATGACAAGCTATTAAATCAACAACAAAAGCAACTTAAAAAATTAATAGATGTTAATTCTTTAAACGATTTCGATATTTTTTACGCTCCTTCCGGAAGCGACCTATGCTATTTTCCAATCATGTTTTCTAGAATAATTAATCCAGATAAGAAGATTTTCAGTGTCGTAACCTGTCCTGAGGAACTTGGTACAGGTTCTAATACAGCCATAAAGGGAGAGTATTTTTTTGGAACCAATCAATTTGAAGAAAAAGTTTCTAAAAATGACATTATTCATAAGGATATTATTATTGACCAACAGGCATTTTCTGCAAGAGATGACCAAGGAAATATTTTGAACCACAAATCTGATATTCTTGAAATAATAGATGAAAAAAGTTCTACTAACCAGGTAATTGCAAACTTAGTTATTGGAAGTAAATCTGGAATAGCAGATAATATATCTATGATTCCTAGAGCTAATGAAAATTGTTTTTGGGTAATCGATGTCTGTCAAATGAGAACTACTCAAAAACTAATAAATAATCTTCTTAGATTAAATTGCATGGTGATGCTTACTGGATCAAAATTTTACCAATCTCCTCCTTTTTGTGGTGCTTTACTAGTTCCAAAAAGTATAAGCTCTAAATTGGTTAATATTCGGGACTCTGCTATTGAACCTTTCCTGAAAATATTTAGCACATCAGATATTCCTTTAAATCATCCGAAACTTAGAAACAAGTTTAGGCATAATGAAAATTATGGAACTTTACTTAGATGGGAAGCTGCTATTAGTGAAATGAAATTATTGTCCTTTTTTGGAGAAGATATGGTTACCATGGCTGTAGATAGGTGGAACGCTTTTATAATTAGTCAACTTCAAATTAAAAGCAGTTATTTTGAATTAATGCCAGACCAACAATTTACCAATAGATCTATCGTTTCTTTTAATGTAAAACATCCCGATGGAAGTTTACTTAGCGATGAAGAGTTAAGAGTGTTGTATTTAGAAATTTGTGCAAAAGAAAGAAATGACTTTTTTGATTTTAAAAAAATAATAATTGGACAGCCAGTTAAGTACGATAATAAATCTTTTATAAGATTGGCACTTGGGTCTTATAATGTTCGAATGCTAATAGCAAATGACTTTGATTTTCAGTTTGACAAAAAATTGATTTCAATTATCATTAAGGAATTAAAGAAATTATACTGGTCCTAACTTTTATCTATTAAACTATTTGAATAACGATAAAAAATATTACGAGGATTTTTGTAAAAATCACCAGCTGCCTATATTTTATCAACCATGGTGGTTGGACTGTCTAGCTGGAGAAAATAATTGGGATGTAGCTATCTATAAAAAATCTAACGAAATATTTGGAGTTCTTCCTTATTATCAAAAAAATAAAATTGGTTTTAAGTTTTTAGGATTACCAATTTTATCCCAACATTTAGGTCCTTGGCTTATCTACCCAGAAGGTCAAAAAAACAATACCAAGCTTTCCTTTGAAAAAGAGGCTTTAAGTTTTCTAATTAACCAATTACCTAAAGCAAATATTTCAGTAATTAAATTCCACCATAGCATGCAAAATATTTTGCCATTTGTATGGAAAGGATTTAGAAGCTCTGTTAAATACACTTATATTCTTAAGGATATTCATAAAAAAGAAACCAATTTATTGGAGAATTTAAGCTCTAACACAAGAAAAAACATTAAGAAAGCTGAAAAAACTTTGGAGGTTTTTGAATCTGCAGATATTACCAAATTGTATGAGTTAATAGAATTGACTTTTCAAAGGCAGAGTTTAAAAGTACCATATTCAAAAGAAGTTTTACATAACTTATTTAAAACTTGTCAGTCTAAAGGGCTAAGTAAAATTTTAATGGCTAAAGATTCTACTGGAAATATTCACTCCGGAATTTTACTAATTTGGAACGAAAAAACTGTTTACTATTTAGTAGGAGGAAGCGATCCTAGATATAGGAAAAGCGAAGCCATGACATTAATTATGTGGGAATCTGTAAAATTTGCTTCTTCTTTTGCTCAGGAATTTGATTTTGAAGGTACCATGGTAGAATCCATAGAAAGATTTATAAGAGGATTTGGAGCTACTCAGCATCCTTATTTCCAAATTTCAAAAGTCAAGCCTAGTTTTTTAAAACCTTTATTCGAAAAAAAATACAACCTCAGTTAATTATTATTATGAAGAAAATACTGCTACTTGGATCTGGAGAATTAGGAAAAGAATTTGTAATTGCTTGCCAAAGGCTTGGACAATATGTAGTTGCTGTAGATAGCTATGACCATGCGCCTGCAATGCAAGTTGCGCATGAAAAAGAGATTATTAATATGCTAGATGGTGATGCACTAGATAGTTTGGTAGAAAAACACCAGCCAGATTTGATAATTCCAGAAATTGAAGCCATAAGAACAGAAAGATTTTACGCTTATGAAAAGCAAGGGTATAAGGTGGTTCCTAGTGCAAAAGCAGCAAACTATACTATGAATAGAAAATCCATTCGTGATTTAGCGGCAAAAGATTTAAATGTTAGAACAGCACCATATCGTTATGCAACCTCTTTTAGTGAATTAGAAAATGGCGTTGAATATTGTGGATATCCGTGTGTAGTTAAGCCCTTAATGTCTAGTTCAGGAAAAGGACAATCTGTAATTAAAACGCCATCTGATATTCAAAAAGCTTGGGATTATGCTTTAGAAGGTTCAAGAGGAGACTTGTTAGAGGTAATTGTGGAAGGTTTTATTGATTTTGAATATGAGATTACTCTTTTAACTGTCACTCAAAAAAATGGTTCTACTCTTTTTTGTCCCCCTATAGGACATAGACAAGAAAGAGGAGATTATCAAGAAAGTTGGCAGCCAATGCCTATGGATAAAGAACGTTTAGAAGAAGCACAAGAAATGGCTAAAAAAGTAACAGATGCTCTTGGTGGAGCAGGAATTTGGGGCGTAGAGTTTTTTGTTACAAACGGTGCTACTTATTTTTCTGAATTATCTCCAAGACCACACGATACTGGAATGGTAACTCTAGGAGGAACACAAAATTTTAGTGAATTTGAATTGCATGCAAGAGCTGTATTGGGTTTGCCTATTCCGGAAATTAAATTAATGAAAAATGGTGCATCTGCTGTTGTTTTGGCAAATCATACTTCCTTAGAAAAACCTAAATTTTCCGGTTTGGAGGAAGCAATGAGTGCACCTGATTCAGATTTAAGAATATTTGGAAAACCAACAAGTAGACCGTTCAGAAGAATGGCAGTTACATTAACATACGGAAAAGAGGACGTAGATAGTTTAGTAGAAAGAGCTAAAAAACTAGCGGCTAAAATCACTATAAACTAGTTTATTTTTATTGTTTAGATGTGAAAATTAGTTCTATTATTATTCTAAAATTTATATAATTATACACAAAAATTATCTTCAGATATGTAAATCTATTGTTAACAAGAGAAATTGATTAATTTTTTAGAAATCTTAATGATTTATTTACTTCTCCAGAAATATTAAGAATGTAAATACCTTTGTTTAAAGAACTAACATCAATTAAATTATCTTTAATTTTCATTGATCCAAATGAAGCTTTACGACCTAAATTGTCATAAATAGTAAAAGTGTTTTCAGACAAGTCTACAGATGAAGTTAAATAAATAACATCATTTGAAGGATTTGGGAAAATATTGATTTTTGTGTAATTTGAATTTTCAATATTTGCAAATGGGTTTCCAATTAAAAATTTAGATTTTCTAACTGGACTACTTGGAGGGCATGCTCCTGTTTGTGACATAGTAGAAATTTGGACAACCGGAATAGAATAACCCATAATCCACCAGTGGTATTGATCTAATGTTGTTATGCAAGGAGCTGAACCAATTTGGCCATCCGTAAAAGTTCTTGTTGTACGAACCAGCAAAGCGTTATTATGAACTGTTCCATCAGGCATGGTAATTTCACCAGTTTCTAATGCTCTGGAAATTACCTGGTCGTTTCTCTCTAAAAAAGGTGGCCCACCTGGAATTGTAAATGGAATATTCACTTCATAATCAGTGTGAATGTCTCCGTTAGAAAAAGGATATGGATGTATTATTAGTGGCGATGAATAAGAAGAGGTAAGAACTGAGACTTCACCATGAAAAGTATAAGAGTTTGAATCAAAACCAATAAAAAATTGCTCTCCCCCCTCGTATTTTACATGACTAGCATTTGGGTAATTACTTCCTATTGTAGATGAGGATATCGGCAAAATTTGAATATTTTCATTGGATGTTGTTGTAGTACTAGAGAAGTCCCACGGACCCTGTTGAGAAAACATAGTAGTATCTGATTTAACAGAAACATTATAAGTAACTCCAGAAGTTGGAATATTTGGCGTATATAAAGTTTGAGATTTAAAACCTACATAAAATAAAAATGTAAATAATAATAGAATATATTTTTTATGCATTTTGTTTTTTTTATATGTCACAAATATAGTTAATATAAATAAAAAACATCACTAATATTTAGTAAAATACCATTAACTGGATACTATTATTTTTCGATAATTAAAAATTATTGTTAGCTAAATTATTCTATATCAGATTTGTTGTAGACAGCAGTTTTACAAATAATGTCGTGTAGAGCTTGTTTTTTTTTCCCTAATACAAAGAAGCATCCAATGAAGATGATGAATCCTATAATTCCAACAAAAGATCCTGTTATCTTAATAAACGCTCGTAAGAGAAGTTTGTCTATACTTGCTTTTTCTCCATTCATATTTGCTACAGTAATTCCAAGAATCATTTTTCCTGGAGTTTGTCCAGTAAATCCTTCCAAAACATAAAAGAATATTGAAGTAAATGCTATTCCTGCTAGTGAAGCGACAATTCCAATAATAGAAGCTGCTATTTCTCCTGAAAATCCAGCTTGTATGGTTTCAAGTTGAGCTTCATCGTAAAAAAATTCTAGTAAAAATGCTGCCATTGCTGCACCTGCATAAATCCCTAGTACAACTCCAGGTAATAAACTAATAGTAAAATCTAACAGGGAGGAACCCAGTCTTTTCCCAAATCCTACTCTTTCAATTTCTTTATTTAATGTTAATGATTCTTCCATAATTATAAATTTACAAAATTAGTAGCTAATTATATTCTTTTTAATTATTTGTCCATTTCTGAGAATAATTTTTACTGTAAAAAAGCCTTTTAGTTTTTTCACATCTAAAGAAATATTATTAATTCTTAAACTGCTCAAGCTTTTAATTTCTCTTCCAATATTGTCGTAAATAATAATCTCTGCAATTTCAGCTTCGCTGTAAATATTTAAAGTTTCTAAAGATGGATTAGGATATGTAACAACATAGGGTTTTTTTAATTCGTTGAGGCCAACATTTGGACAGTTTCCTGGCATATTGTTATCCAACCATATCAATCTTTCGCTAATCCAGTTTTTAAACTTAATAATTTCACCAGAGTAGGTGGTAGGTTGAATGCCAATTTCTGGAGTCCCTACATTAACTCCTAAAATAGGCCATCTAGTAAAATGTCTCTCTTGTGCATCGTTTATAATATTTTCTAGAGAATCAATAAAATGAAATAGGTTAGAGGTATCAAGAATAGTATTTCTAAGGTTAAAATATCTGCAAGATAGTTCATTGGCAAACGTACTATCTTGAATAAGTTTAATATACCATCCAGGTGGTTTAACATCTGTTGGTCCAGAATAATCGTGTCTCCAGCCTGCTCCATTTAGCATGGAGGAACTATGGTCTTTGTATGCCCAATCAAAGTCCCAAACGGGACCTGCATAAATAAGAGAATCTTTACTAGATTTATCCTTATGGAAATTCCTACTTTTTTTAAACCCATCTACATTTCTAGCAAATTCGTTTACAATAAAGTAGTCTATAAATGATCTTGTATTTATAAAAGGTCTATATCCTAATACTGGATCGTCAAAATCTGTACCCCAAAGTGCATCCTCAAAATCACCAACTAATGTTTGTATATAGTTTTTCTGCTGTATAGAAATCTCATCATAGTCTGGATAATTGTATACATATCTAACTTCATCGTTTGGAAAGTTTGGATTGTTGTAATTGGATACCCAACTATTATTCCCGTTCCAATAATCAACTCTAAAAATATAACCGCCAGTTAAACTATCTCCAGCGTTATCATCTAAATCTAGTTTAGATATGTCTACTCTTCCGTTGTCTCTTTTAATTTTTTCTGTAAACACATAAATACCATTATAAATATCGTTTATTACTACCTCGCATAGCTTTGTCCTTGGGGCATAGTGACCCATTTTTTCGAACAAATCAAATGCTAACACATTTCTTAGAAAAGTCTTGTCGTTGTAATTTGCAATTAGTATCCAATCATTTTCCTGTGGCATTCCAAACAAAGGGACATTATTGTTATTTCCTTGAATATTTCTTGTTTCTATCCCAAATGGTTTTTGGGGGAGAGTAGCCGAGTAGGAACCTCTTATTTCAATTCCAGCAATCCCTTGGTATACATTCCCTGAATCATTTGGATAGTTCAGTCCTAGTGGGTAATTGTCTATTATTTTGAAATCTACATTTATCTTAGGTTCGTCCACAATTATTTGGTTGTTGGTATTGATAATAATTAGTGGAATATTGGTAGAGTCTGGTGGATTTAGTCCGATGGATTCGTTTATATTAAGTTGATAGTTGCCATTTGAAGTTGCACTGTAACCATCAACTACTATAAAATAGGTAGTATTAGCATTTAAAAATTGAGCAGTTATTTTAGAATTATAAGGTGCAGAATAGTTTGGAGATTGGCAACCATCTTCTTGGCATCCTACTGGTGAATTGGTACAGTTGTTTTCAAATATATATAATTGGCAATCGTAATCTGTTATATCTTGACAAAGACTAATGTCTACATAAATATCGTTGGCTCCATTAGTAAATTGGTAGACAATATCATTGGCGCCACCTTGGTTTCCATAATCTGGGCAAGAAGCAAAATAATCATCATTTGCATTGTTGGTATTTCCGCTTGCAATATATGGGAGAGAACTTACCACTATTGCGTTGGAACAATCTTCACCAAGTAGTTGACTTGAAAAGTCATTGAAAATAAATAAAAACAATACGATGAAAAGAGAATGAATTTTCAAAATGGAAAAAATTAGTTATAAATGTATAAATTTATTCTGTTATGAGTAAAAAAGTATTGGTTGTAGGTGCTAGTGAAAATCCATCAAGATATTCTAATAAAGCTATGATAAGACTCAAAGAGAATAACTATGAAGTTTTTGCTTTTGGTAATAGACATGGCAAAGTTATGGGAGTTGAAATTTCAACTGAATTTCCTAAAACGGAAATAGATACTTTAACCCTTTATTTGAGTTCAAAAAATCAAAAACAGTATTATAATAATATTATAAACTTAACCCCAAAAAGAATTATTTTTAACCCTGGAGCAGAAAATGAAGAGTTATCTATTATAGCTAGGCAAAAAGGTATTGAGGTAATGAATGCTTGTACATTAGTAATGCTTTCAATTGGCAACTTTTAGTAATTTATGTAATTCTTTATCATCTAAAACTTTACTTTCGTCAATAAGATTTAGATTTTTTAAAATATAAAGTTGTTATTAAAATTGTTTTGTTTTAAATTTCTAAAATAAATTTCCCTCTTGAAACGTTTAATAATAATTATTCTCTTATTAACTACCTTTTTAACAAATTCTATTGCTCAACAACCATGCAATAACCCAACAGCAATTTCTGTTTCAAATATTACTACTACTGGGTCCGATATTTCTTGGATACCTGGTGGAGCAGAGGCAGCATGGGATATTGAGTACGGACCTAGTGGGTTTTCTTTAGGTTCAGGAACCATAGCTGCAGTAACTACAAATTCTTACAATATCGTAGGATTAAGTTCTGCAACAAATTACGATATATATGTTCGAGCAGATTGTGGTGGTGGATCATTAAGTAATTGGGAAGGTCCGTATAATTTTTTAACTTCCTTTAGTTCACCAAATAATATCAACTGTTCTACTGGTAATTCAACAAGTTTTTTTATTGACGATTTAGATTCTACTGGTTATTGGTCTGGAGATTTTGGAACTACTAATGGTTCTTGGAGAGTTTTTAGTGGTCCAACATCAACTCCAAATACAGGCCCGAACGGAGCACATAATGGAAATAGTTATTTTTATTTTGAATCAAGTGTAGGTGGTTTGGATACAGCAAGTATTATATCTCCAGTAGTTGATTTATCTAATGCAGTTGGAAACCAAGCTGAACTTAGTTTTTATTATCATTTTTATGGTTCATCTGGTGCAACTTTAGATGTTAGTATTTCTTCAGATCTAATAAATTATTCTAGTCTTGGTACGTTTTCAATGTACCAAACTTCTGACACTGATCCTTTTGTCTATGTAGGACTAGACTTAAGCGCGTATGTAGGTCAGATAATATATTTAAAGTTTACTTATGTAAGAGGGAGTCAAGGCACACCTTTTCAGGGAGACATAGCGATAGATTTAGTGGAGGTTAAAGCATGTTCACAAACATCTTCTTGTTATTTTTATGGGGACACAACGAATATTTCTTTATGCGCAGATAGTGTAGAGTGGGAGAATAATTATTATTATAGTTCTGGTTTACATCAGGATACTGTGTATAATTTTGGTACTTGCGATAGTGTAATATATCTTGATTTAACGTTGACTAGTTTTCCAGTTATTGATTTAGTTACAGATACATTGATATGTGATAGTTCTGTAATTACGTTAGATGCTGGTATTGGACAAAGTTCTTACAGTTGGAGTACAGGTGAAACTACTCAGTCAATAACTTATATGGGGACACATCAAGGTAATTTTGGTGTTACAGATGAGGTTATAACCTTAAGTGTTGTTGGAAATAATGGATGTTCCAATAGTAGAGACATATTGGTAAGTACTATAAATTGCGATACTTCTTCTAGTTGCTATTATACGATTGATATGCAAGATAGTTATGGAGATGGATGGAATGGGGCTTATTTAAGTGTGATGATAAACGGAGTTCAGTATCCACAAAATTTCACTGTAAATAGTGGATATTCCAATGAAGATGGTTTTCCTACCTATAATGGAGATGTGGTTGACTTTTATTTTAATTCAGGTCCATGGGATAGTGAGATTAGTTTTGTAATATATGATCCTCTTGGGTTGCCATTGGGTATGTATGGGCCAAATCCACCAGTTGGATTGTTTTTAACAGACACTTCAAATTCTTCATGCGTTGATGTAGTCTTTAGTTGTCCTTCACCTTCTAATTTATCAGCACATTATGTAGATTCTAATACTACAAATTTAAGTTGGAATCTTGTAGGTAATGAATCTTCTTGGGATTTGGAATACGGATTAAGCGGACAAGCACTAGGCCAAGGAAATCTTATAAATCAAGTAAATAACAACCAATACTTATTAACCGGACTTTCCGAAAACACCTCCTACAGATATTATGTTAGATCCAGATGTGGATCAACCACCAGTCAATGGATTGGGCCTTTCACATTTGTAACCTCAAAACTTTTTGGAACATGGAAGTTAGCCGACATAGCTGGAGCTCTACAAGTAGGACCAAACCAGGGAGATGCTTCTTGGTGGTCTTCATCTTTAGCTGATGCTACAACAAGAGCTTGTATTTTCGACGATTCTATAAACTTTGATGGCTTGGGAGGGATGACTCACTATATGGACGGAAGTACATGGCTAGAGACATGGCAAGGGGTTTCTTCAGAACAGTGTGGAACACCAGTTACACCTCATAACGGAGGTAATTTTACTTACACTTATTTTAATAATCAGCTAACAGTAAATGGGTTAGGAGCTCACTTAGGTTTACCTAAGGCATTTAATGGAGGGGAGCTTTCTAATCCAAATAATGCAGTGAATTCTATTACTTATGAAATAGACTTTTCAAGCAATTATGATACCATGATAGTAGATGTTCAAAGTGCTGGAGGAGGAAGTGGATGGTGGAGATTTATATACAACCGTACAAACATATTACCACCAGTTCCAATCTGTGATTCTTTAGTTTTTACAGAGAATCATACGGTATGTGATAGCCTAACATGGATAGACGGAAATACATATACCTCTTCTAACAATACTGCATCCTATACTTTTACCAACTCTTTTGGTTGTGACAGTATAGTCATGTTAGATTTAACAGTTAATAATCCAGTATCAAATAATATTTTCATAATCGTCTGTGATACATTTAATTGGAATGGTGTTAACTATTTTAACAGTGGGATATATACAGATACTCTACAAAGTTCAAATGGTTGTGACAGTACAGTTACAATGGATTTAGTTATTAATTATTCAATTTTCACAAATGACAGCGCTGAAGCTTGTGACAGCTTTGAATGGAACGGAAATATATATACATCTAGTGGAATATACATTGATACACTACAAACTATAACTGGATGTGATAGCGTAATTACATTGGATTTAATAATTAACAATACGATTAACGTTACAGATTCTCAAACAGTATGTGATAGTTATAATTGGAATGGAAATATTTACACTTTAAGTGGAATATATACAGATACTTTACTAGCTTCTAATGGTTGTGACAGCATAGTCATCTTAGATTTAACAGTTACTAATTCAGTATCAAATAATATTTTCATAACCGCCTGTGATACATTTAACTGGAATGGTAATATATATACTAACTCAGGAATATATTTGGATGCATTAATTACAACTAATGGCTGTGATAGCATTGTGACATTGGATTTAACAATTAACAATACTATTTACTCAGTAGATTCTCAAACAGCATGCGATAGTTACAATTGGAATGGAAATATTTATGATTCTACAGGCTATTATGTTGATACACTTCAATCATTAAATAGTTGTGATAGTATAGTAACGTTAGATTTAACTGTAAACTACACTTCAAATTTAATACATTCTGTAATTTCCTGTCATGATTATATATGGAATGGGAATTTGTATTCCAATAGCGGCTTTTATTTTGATACGCTTCAGTCAATAACTGGTTGTGATAGTTTAGTAACTCTGTCTTTGATTATTAAAGAAGCTACTGTAGATACTATCTTCGCAAACTCTTGTGATTTCTATTCTTGGAGAGGCAATATTTATAACCAATCAGGAATTTATCAAGACACCTTACAATCCATTTTTGGTTGTGACAGCATACTACTATTAGATTTAACTTTAGCAAACTCATCTTTTACCAATGACTCAGTAACTAGTTGTCAAGATTATCTATGGAATGGCAATACTTACAATCTTTCTGGAATTTACAGCAATACTTTCTCTTCCTTTGAAGGATGTGATAGTGTCGTTACACTTTATCTAACCATTATTAATAGTGTTCAAGGAGATACTTTATCTATTTCAGAATGTGATGAATTTATTTGGCAGGGAAATCAATATAATCAGACAGGTTTATTCAGCGATACTCTTCTTACCAATAGTGGGTGTGATAGTATTATTTACTTGAATCTTACTGTAAATGGCAACTATGAAATAGATGAATATGTAAATGCTTGTACAAGTTATAATTGGAATGGAATTTCTTACAGCTTAAGTGGTGAGTATATTGATACTTTACAATCTTCTTTCGGTTGTGATAGTATTGTTAATCTTAATCTAACTATTCTCAATAACCAAATATTTTCAGATACTATTTTATCCTGTGAGAGTTATATATGGAATGGTTTTTATTTAGATAGCACTGGTTTATATACAGATACACTGCAAACAATTGGGGGTTGTGATAGTATTTTAATTTTAGATTTAACTGTTTATGAAAATGCTTTTGCAAACGATTCAGTTTCTACTTGTGAATTCTATGATTGGAATGGTGTTAGATACACTTCAAGCGGGGTATATGTTGATACTTTTCAAACATCCAATGGATGCGATAGTATTGTTTTACTGTCTTTAAATTTATTTCCTGTTTATCAAGATACTATTTTTGTTTCTGCTTGTGATTCTTTTTTGTGGTATGGAAATACATATACTTCCACAGGTATTTATACTAATTCATTTTCAACAATTAATGGATGTGATAGTGTAGAGGTATTGAATTTCTCTTTAAATAATAATAACAATACTAGTCCAGTAGATTTTGAATTAGTTTTAGATAATTTTTGCTTAGAAACCCATTGGAATATTGTTAGTTCAGATGGAATTATCGTGCATCAAGAAGGTCCCTATGACTGTAATATAAATGGATCTGGTCTACAATCCAACCAAACAATTAACAGATCACTTTCACTTGAAGGACAAGATTGTTATACATTCACTCTTTACGACGATTTTGGAGATGGACTAGGAGCTTCTCAGTGGGGAGGAACTGATGGGAGTTGGTTGTTGAACGATTTAAATGGGAATACTCTTTCTCAAGGACAAGGAGATTTTGGAGATAGTGTAAGTGTTAGTTTCTATATTAATGAAGATTTTTCAACTTCTATTATTGAAAGTGAAAATAACTTTTCTGAAATTATTGCCTATCCAAACCCATTTATTGGAGAAACAGAAATTAAACTTATAAATTTTGAAGGTCTTTACGATGTCTCAATAAGAGATATTCAAGGTAAAATAGTCCATAAATTATATAACCTTTCTAATAATCACTTTACACTAAGAAGTAGTATTATTTTAAGAGGGGTTTATTGGGTTGTGCTAGACAACCACCCTACAATAAAACCATTGAAATTAATAGTTCAGTAGAGTTTTTATTTAAGCTTGTTACATTCTATTTGTCTTTAAAATTAAGGATGATTCTTACAGATTCTTATATATTTGCCGCCTAAAAATAAAATTATGCTTTCAGCCAATAATATCACTTTACAGTACGGAAAAAGAGTACTTTTTGACGAAGTCAATATTAAATTTAACGGAGATAATTGTTATGGGGTAATTGGTGCCAACGGAGCGGGTAAATCTACTTTTTTAAAAATTCTTTCTGGTGAAATTGATGCCAACAAAGGAAATATCAGTATAGAGCCTGGAAAGAGAATGGCAGTTTTAACTCAAAATCATTCTGAATACGATGATTTTAGGGTGATTGATGCAGTAATGGTAGGTCATAAAAAACTTTGGGAGGTAATGAAGGAAAAAGATGCTATATATGCCAAGGCTGATTTTTCAGAGCAAGATGGAATTAAAGCGGCAGAATTAGAAGAAGAGTTTGCAGAAATGGATGGTTGGAATGCAGAACCAGATGCAGCAGCTTTATTATCAGGTTTGGGAATTATGGTTCAAGACCATGAAAAACAAATGAAAGATATGAATGGCAATCAAAAAGTAAGAATACTTTTGGCACAAGCTATTTTTGGAAATCCAGATTTTTTAATTTTAGATGAACCTACCAATGATTTAGATATTCAAACGGTTACTTGGTTGGAAGACTTTTTACTCAATTTTAAAAATACAGTTATTGTAGTTTCTCACGATAGACATTTTTTAGATACTGTTTGTACCCACATTGTAGATATAGACTTTAAAAAGGTAAAGATGTATACTGGAAATTATACATTTTGGTATGAAAGTAGTCAGTTGGCTTTGCGTCAAAGAAACAATGCCAATAAAAAAACTGAAGAAAAAAAGAAAGAGTTGCAAGATTTTGTTAATCGTTTTAGTGCAAATGCTTCAAAATCTAAGCAAGCTACAAGTAGAAAAAAATTACTACAAAAAATAAATCTGGACGATATAGAACCCTCAAGTAGAAAGTATCCAGCTATCATTCTATCTTCAGAAAGAGAAGCAGGAGATCAGATTCTGCATGTTAATAATTTGAGTAAATCTTTGGATGGAGAGGTACTTTTTAAAGATCTTAATTTAAATATTTCTAAAGGAGATAAAATAGCTTTAATTAGTAAAAACGACTTAGCAACCACAGCATTTTATAATATTTTAAACGGACTTGATAAGCCAGATAGTGGAGATTTTAAATTTGGTCAAACTATTACTACTGGATATCTTCCTAATGAGAATGATGAGTTCTTTAAAGATCAAATATCTTTAATTGATTGGTTAAGACAGTTTTCTACAAATAAAGACGAAGTTTATATTAGAGGATTTTTAGGCAAAATGCTTTTTTCTGGGGAAGAGACTTTTAAAACAGCCAATGTTCTTTCTGGTGGTGAAAAAGTAAGATGTATGCTTTCTAGAATGATGCTAAGAGGAGGTAACTTTATAATGTTGGACGAACCTACTAACCATTTAGACTTAGAATCTATACAAGCATTTAACAATGCATTAATTAGTTTTCCAGGAACCGTGATTTTTACTTGTCACGATCATCATTTTACACAAACTGTAGCCAATAGAATAGTTGAAATTACACCCAATGGATGTTTGGATAAATTAATGACTTTTGATGAATATATTACAAGTGCTAAAGTCAAGGAACAAAAGCAGTTGCTTTTGAATTAGTTAGAAATTAATCCATTCCGTATTTAACCAATTGCTTTTCCATAATTGGTTTGAAAATAAAAGGAAAGTAAGAAAGAATTAGCATCGCTGGGTATCCAAAAGGCAACATAGGACTTTCATCCTTTGATTTTAAAACTTGGTAGGGTTTGGCTCCAGAAAAGTGATGGTCTGAATGTCTAGTTAACTCAAATAATAGTACTCTTCCAATCACGTGGTCTGAATTCCAAGAATGTTCCACTTTTACTCTTTCATAAGTACCATCTTGTTTTAACTTTCTTTTAAGGCCATAATGAGAAAAATAATTTTGAGACTCTAAGATAGAAATCCCAAAAACAGCAGCTAAAAAATACAGTATTGTAACTTGTGCTCCAAAGAAATAATAAATGATTCCTAAAAATGACCAAGGAATAATTGTATGAATAATCATGGGGTTAAGCAACTGGTTTCCACCTTTAGATTTTATTTTTTCTGCCTCTAATCTCCACGATTTAAAATACCCACCAATTTGTGATTTCAATGCAAAAAAATAAAAAACATCTCCTTTTTTTGCAGTAGTTAAATCATTTGGTGTTGCAACATCTCTATGGTGTCCACCATTATGGTAAGTTATGAAATGGTTCTGCATAGAGGTGGTCAGTAGAACTCTAGCTAAAAACATTTTTAATCGATGATCTATTTTATGTCCTAGTTCGTGTCCTCCGTTAATTCCGTTAACTCCAAGTATTGTTCCCATTATTAAAACGTAACCTATTATATCTACTAATTCTAATAACGGATTGGAAATAGTTACTAAAAAAACATAAATTACATATAAATGAAATGGTACAAGCAAATACAAAATACAATTATAAAACCAATCTTCTTTTGCTAGGTTGTTTTCATCTTTAGAAAAGTTGTAACTATTTTTTGGAATTAAATTTTCTAAAATAGGAACTAAAATATACAAGACAATAATTCCCAAATATGCTAAAACTCCGGAGAAGTTAAAGGATATTAACGCCAAAATTGGACTAATATAAATCCCTAAATATTTAAGTTTTGACATTTAATTTATAATTTATGAGCAAGTAAATTATTTTAAAAAGTTACTAATTATAAATAATTTTCACAAATCTGTTTAACAAGTTTGAAATTGGATGTGGAATAATAAATACTATCTCCTATATCTTTTAAAACCAGATTTTTTTTGATTTTTTTTCTTATTTCTATTGGCAAAAAATTCTTGTTTGCGTTTTTGTTTTTGTTTTTCAAATTCTTTCTTTTCAGCATTGGTCATTGGCTGGTCTGTCTGAGGAAAAGGATTGGATGAAATAACTTTTATTTTTTGTTTGATTAGCTTTTCTATGTCTCTTATGTATGCATTTTCTTCTGGTTCACAAATAGAAATAGAAATCCCTTCTTGACCAGCTCTACCACAACGGCCTATTCTATGCACATAAGTTTCAGCTTCGTTGGGAATATCGTAGTTAATAACATAATGTAACTTGCTAATATCTATTCCCCTTGCAGCGATATCTGTAGCAACAAGAATTCTAATTTTACCTTCTTTAAAATCTTTAAGTGCTCTTTGTCTTTGGTTTTGGTTTCTGTCTCCATGAATGGCTGCACAATTAATATTTTTCTTTTTTAGATTTCTAACAATTTTATCTGCACCATGCTTTGTTCTTGAAAAAAGAAGTACTTGGTCTAGTTTTGAATCTTTTAATATGTGAAGAAGCAGTTCTTTTTTATTGTTTTTATTGGTAGTGTATAGATACTGTTGAATAGTATCTGCAGCAGAAGAAACAGCATTAACAGCTACTTTTTCTGGATTCACTAAAATTTGCCTAGATAGATCTAAAATATTTTGAGGCATAGTTGCTGAAAAGAATAGAGATTGTCTGTTTTTAGGTAGTTTAGCTATGATTTTTTTAATATCGTGAATGAATCCCATATCTAGCATTCTATCTGCTTCATCTAATACAAAATATTTTACTGCATTAATAGAAATAAATCCTTGGTTCATTAGATCTAATAGACGGCCAGGGGTAGCAACTAAAATATCTATTCCATTACTTAATGCTCTTGTTTGGCCGTGTTGGGAAACTCCACCAAAAATTACAGTAGTTTTAAGCTTAGTATACTTAGAATAAGCTTTAAAGTTTTCTTCAATCTGAATGGCTAATTCTCTGGTAGGAGTAACTATTAGAGAAGATATTTTTCTATTTTTTTGATGGTTTTGATGGCCATTTACTAAATGCTGAATAATAGGAATTGCAAAGGCAGCCGTTTTACCAGTTCCTGTTTGGGCACTCCCCAAAACATCGTCACCACTTAAAACTAAAGGAATTGATTTGGCCTGTATCTCGGTTGGTTCTATATAGTTTTGATCCTTTAATGCTTTTAAAATAGGCTCTATTAATTTTAAATCTTCAAAATTCATTATGTAATTTGTAATTGGATGCTTGTTATTGTAAAGGTAACTATATTATTATCTGTAGAATATTTTTCAGATAAATGTAAAATTCAATAAAATTAGCCTCTATCTTAATTCTATTTTATCAATAAGAATTATGAATTCTTCATTTTTTTTATTGGCAATTAAGAAAGTTACTTCTTCGATAGATTTATGAAAGAAATTAGGTTCGTCCAATTTTCTTCCTCTAAAAGAAGGGTACATACTATTTAAAGGTATTTCTATTTCTTGCCATTCTCCAGAGCTTGAAAAAGAGGTTATGTAGGAAGCATAATCAGAAGATTTATGTTTTATTCTAAACTGATAGTTCTTACCATCTCCTTTAATTTTTAATACTATTGATTTAAACTTTTCTATGTTTAATTTATTAAAACCATATCTAACTGAGGAGAATCCACCATTATTATCTAAAGAAATTTTTCCGGAAAAAACACCTTTTCCACCCTTGTTTAACTGGAAGTTTCCATTCGATTTACCTCCCATTACCACATCATCTACAACTATCCAGTTGCTAATGGATGAATTTTTGTTAAAATTAAATATTATATGACTGGACAAAGAAGAAACTAAAACCATTGAGCAAATTAAGTATTTCATGAAGATAAAAGATTATTTTTTGAGCACTTTTTCATAAGCTCTTCTTGGACTTTTCCTAATATAAACTATCCCACAGAAAGAATAACCTAGTTTTTCAAAAATTTTCATCATGGGTATATTGTCGTGATTGGTATCTGCTTTGAGACTATATATATTTTTCGAAAGAGCGTATTGTTCTATTAATTTTATCATCTTTTTGGCCATGCCTTTTGCTAAAAATTCTTCAGAAACAGCTACTCTATGGTAGACTACAAAATCTTGATCGCTAAGCCATCTTCCTTCGATATTTATATAATCTGGTTCATCATTGATAATTACTGCAGTATATCCTATAATAGTATCGTTTTGAGTTAAGACAAAACCTATTTTCTTTTCAATATCGCTTTTTACAACCTCCATATTGGGGTAGCCGTCCTGCCACTGGTTACTACCATCTTTTTTCCTACGCTTTATAGCATCTTTTAAAATTTGCCATATTTGAGAAGCTTCGGAATATTTAGCAGGTCTAAAATGATAATCCATTCTATGAATTTATTGTTTTCAGTTTGGTTATATCAGAATTTTTTAAATATCAGAAATAGTTTTATTTCCAGCCTGGAGGACTTGAATCTTTAGAAGCTGTACTTTCAATAAGATAAAACCATTGAAAATTTTGAGTAGAATATACATAATTAAATTCTTTTTCTTTAATTATAAAAACACCAACTCCTAGTTCTAAAGCATCTTTACTTAAAATGTTGGACTTATGCCCTGGAGATTTCATCCACTGAGTAACAATCTTTTTGGACAAGCTGAAGTAAGTGTCTTGTGAGTCAACAGGTGTTTTGGCAATATTTTCTGCAATATATGGATTGGTTATACCTGCAATTTTTGCTCTATCTTCTGGTTCTTTTCTTTTTTTAATTTTGGAGCTGTGACTGAAAAATTTTAGTTCAGCCATCATTTTGCTATGGTTAAAGGCTGCAATTTCTAGATTTTTATTCCAAGATATTATTTCTTTTTTTCTTTTGGCTCGCTCTTTATTGGTTAGAAAAAAAATAGAGGCATGAAGTAGGGGGTAGTCAATTTTATTAAAGTTTATAGTTTGGTTAATTTCCTCTAGCTTGCTAAAATTTACATGATTATATTTTTCATAAGACTGTTTTTTCCAAGAGCTGTTTTTAGTAGAAGTTTGTCCAATAAATAATATTGGCCAGGCGAAAAATAGAAGCAATACTTTTTTCATTTTTAATTGTCTTTAAAATAATAGATTTTTAATGAATTAAAAAAGTACTTAAATATTTAGTCTAAAAGAATAGGAGCACCAGCAACTTCCATTTTTTTACCAACAGCATTTACTTTTTCTAGGTAAGTATCTATTTTTGGTTGTAGTCGCTGAAAAAGCTCAGTTGCTACTTTAAAGCTTTTCATATGTAGTTCCGTTGGACCATAAGAGTTGGGATACCATCCACCTCTTGAACTATAAAGGTTGCTCAATAGAGAAACATTGTCTTTCTCACCAATTTCTTCTTTGGAAGGGCTTCCACCAATTTCTCTTTCTAAGCTGTTCATGGTGGCAACCAATTCATAAACTTCTTTTGTAAGAGATGCTCTTTGGTTATTTATATAATTTAAGTTTTTTTGGTAAGCCTTAACTTTTGTGTTTGCCTTATCAAACTTGTTCTGGTAAACATTTACTTTTTTGGTAAGTTCTGCAATTGAATTGTAGTATGCTTCGTGCTTGCTTGCCATAGGATTGGAAAGTGTATTTTTTCTTATGCGCTCCACCTCAAATTGTTGGTTCTGCTCTAAATCTGTAAGTACCCCTTCAACTCTTTTAAACATAGACACAGTGTATATTCCGGGAGATACCATTTTCTGAATAGAACTGTAGTCTCTTTTGGCAGATGCCTTAACTGCGGTAGTTAATTTGGTATTCAATTCCCAAGAAACTCTAGTTATTCCTTTTTTATAAGGAGCTGATAATTGAGTTACAGTTTTTCCATCGCTATTTTTTATTACCAATACAACTTCTGGTTTAGATTCATTTAGCTCATCGTCCAATGCTTCCCAACCAGGAAATGGAATATCTTTGGTTTTTTGATCTTCTAAAATTTTAACTAGCTTTTTTAGCTTTTTCAATTCTATTTTTGTTTTTTTAGCAAGTACATCAATCTCTTCTTCTAATATTTTATTGGTTGTTTTATATCCTGCTTTGTTTAATTTTTCTAAAAGGCTTCGGTCTGCTTTTTCAGACATTTCTGCTTTTTGTCTTTTTGCTCTTTTAGAAGTGTGTCCATCTTTAAGATAGTAAGTAAAAATAGCGCCGTAAGGAGGGTTTTTAGCATTGAAAGTCGCACCTCCGCTACTTCTAGTCCCTCCATTTATGCGGTTGTACTGAAGTGCTTTTTTAGGAGCAAACAAAATGGCTTCTTTTCCTATAGATTCCTCATTGATTTCCCTAAGCGGGCTATAGTCGTCAAGAACATAAAAACTTCTTCCAAAAGTGGCCAGTACAAGGTCGTTTTCTCTTTTTTGAATTGCCAAATCTCTAACTGGAATAGTAGGAAGTCCACTTGAGAATTTATGCCATTTCTCCCCTTTATTTAAACTTACATATACCCCGTATTCTGTTCCTAAAAATAAAAGGTTTGGGTTAATGTGGTCTTGTACAATTCGCCAAACTAGTGTTCCATCAGGAATTCCATCGCTTATAGATGTCCATTTTTTTCCACCATCAATAGTTTTATAAAGATACGGTTGGTAGTCGCCAAATTTATGATTGTCTAATGCTATATAGGCAGTTTGTTTATCGTACAAATCCGCTTTGATGTCGTTTACAAATGCTGTAGATGGTACTTTTGGTAGTTGGTCCACAGTCATTTTTTCCCAGCTTTTTCCACCGTCTTTAGTAAGTTGAATAATTCCATCATCTGTACCTGCATACAAAATATTTTCATCTACTTTAGATTCTGCTAGTGAAGTAATGGTGTTGTATGTGGACATTGCGTAAACGTCCCAAGCATTTTCAAAACTTTGTACTTTTCCCATAACAGGAAGAGCCAAACGTTCTTGATTTTTGGTTAAATCTTTTGAAATTGCCTTCCAATTATCACCTCTGTTCTCAGATCTCCATACACGCTGAGAGGCAAAATAAATCCTTTTTGAATCGTGGTGACTTACTAAAATAGGAGAGTCCCAGTTGAATCTTTCATAAGGTTCATCAATTCCTGCTCTTGGACGAATATTTACAACTTCTCCATTGGTACGGTCTATTCTGTTAATGTAACCCTCTTGCGATTGAGCATAGATAATATTTGGATTGCCTGGCTCGGTTGCTGGCTGATGTCCATCACCACCTAGAACTACTTCCCAATCAGAATTAGAAATCCCGTTTCTTTTGAATGTTCTAGAGGGACCTCCTTGAGTATTGTTGTCTTGTGTACCACCATATATATTATAAAAAGGTTTTGCATCATCCACCGCTAGCTTATAAAATTGGGTAATTGGAAGATTGCCAACAAATTTCCAAGTTTTAGAGCCGTCAAAAGATTCGTAGATGCCACCATCAGAACCAGCAAGCATGTAATTAGGATCTTCTTTTTTGAAAGTAAGAGCGTGGTTGTCAGAATGTTTGCTTTTTTCGCTCATGGTGTAGAATTTTTTTCCTCCGTTGTCTGATACCAGAACACGAACATTCATCAAATAAATCTTATCAAAAACATGGGGAGAGGCTACCAACTCTTGGTAATAATGAGGTCCTGTTCCACCAGAAACTGCATCAGACATTTTACTCCAGCTTGCTCCAGAATTATTGGTTCTGTATACACCGCCTTTTTTTCTCTCTAGCTCTATTGCTGCGTAGAGAACATTTGGTTGCATAGGAGAAATAGCAAGACCAATTTTTCCCATATTTTCACCTGGAAGACCTTTGGTTATTTTCATCCAAGAATTTCCTCCATCCATGCTTTTGTAGATAGAAGTTCCTGGTCCTCCGCCAAGAAGTGCGGCAACATTCCTATGTCTTTGCCAAGTGGCAGCGTACAATATGTCAGGATTATCTGGATGTATTAATAGGTCTGTAACTCCTGTCCATTCGTTTACTTCAAGGGTGTTTTTCCATGTAGATCCACCGTCATCGCTCTTGTACAATCCTCTTTCTCCACCAGAACTCCAAAGTGGACCTTGGGCAGCGACCCAAATTGTATTGGCATTTGTTGGGTGAACAATAATTTTTGAGATGTGTTCAGATTTTTTAAGTCCCTTGTCTTTCCACGTCTTCCCCCCATCAGAACTATGGTAAATACCATGTCCAATTCCTACATGCCTGCCACCTACATTTTCTCCTGTTCCTAACCAAATAGATGCATTATTGTTGGGATCTATGGTAATACATCCGGTAGAGTAGAAGGGCATATTTTCTGTAAGTGGGCTCCAAGTGGTTCCCGCATTGTTAGTTTTCCAAACTCCACCAGAACCAACTGCTACATACCAAGTATTTTCATTTTTTGGATCTATGGCAATATCTGCGATTCTTCCCGACATAAAAGCGGGTCCAATACTTCTAAATTTAAAACCATCTAAGGCAGAAGAAAGAGAAGGTTTTTGATTTATTTTTTCTTGCCCATAGGAAAGTTGAAATGAGAAGATAAACAAAAATGCAAATGCTACTAGATTAAGATTTTTCATAGAATAAATTTGTTAATTGAAAATAAATATAATGTAAACTTAGTAAAAACTTGGATTACTTTTGGGCTTGTTTAAAACCAGTATTATTCAGTGAGAAAATTGATGAAAGTTTTAAATAACGTTACGGCTAAACCAAGTTATACAATTTGGTTTAGACATTGTTGTGCCAATTTAAAAAACATTATCAATTGATTTAGCAGAGTCAATTTTTGCTTTAGAACTGTACCTTGGACTTTGAGGTGCTTTACCTTTTATTTTACCAAGAGGTATTTTGTTAATTTTTTTTGCTTTCTCCTTAAAGTAAAGGATATACTTATTAGTATCCTTCCATTGTTGTATACTTTTTACTTCAGCAATATGTGTTATTGCAGAAATAGGGGACACTTGATATGCAGCAATATATTTGATGTTAGGAATCATAGATGAATTTAACCTTATTGCATACCATGAATTTTCTCCAATAAAAACTTCTTCAAAACCATCTTCTCTTGCAGGAACTACAATTGTATCTATTTCTGAAAACTCAATTTTTGTTGTTGTTTCTTCAATTTCGTTTAAAAATGGTTCAAATTGAAATAAAGTTTTACCATTTTTAGATAAATATCTTTTTAATGTGATTACTTCAACTGGAAACTTGAATCTACTTATTAAAACGGTTTCTAATTCATCACTTAATTCATCAATTATAAGTAAAGCATTGAAAGAATTTCTTTTGTGAATTATTGATTCTAAAAGAAAATCAACATTTTCAAAACCATTTTTTTTAGAAAAATCTTTACATTTTTTTAATTCACTTGGTCTTTTTTGTAACATTTCTTTGATAATGTTTTTGACCTTGACTTTTGATGATTCATATGATAATGAAAATTCTAAAATTTGAACTGCTATATGCTTTAAATGTTGATGTGATGATAAATCATTTTCAACAACAAAAATTTTTGGATCTTGTGTGTTACTTAAATCTATTAAATAACCATCTGGAAAATTGCTAGTGTTACCTTTTGAACCTATTTTTTTTCTTGTCATCAAGGTAGATTCTATTTTTCCCAAAAAGTTCATCCTTTACTTTATTTACAGCATCCTCAAGTTCAGATTCTTTTTTGTAAGGTACTTCAATGTATTTCTCTTCTTTATTCCAAAGCATCTTTAAATATAATTGATTTTAATTTGGCACAACGGTTAGTATATGAAAAGTAGGCGATTTCGAAGTACTAAATTTTAGGTTAAGCACAAAGTTTGATACGAGCCAAAAGCCTTGAGTTTATTACTGTTTCGCCTATTTTTTATATACATTGTTGCCAGCAGTTATTATTCTTTTAAAAATTCGTATTCGTATATTTTCGGCTTGATTTTGTCAGCTAAAAAGTTCAGTTTATTACGCAATTCGCTAATCAATTCCATATATTTTTCATCATCACTTTTTGAGTTCATTCTCCCATTGGCGTTTCTACCTTGAAAATGTGCTCGTATATCATAAAAACTAGCATTCACGTTGACGTCTGGTTGGCTATGATAATATGTCCACAATGTTCTACCAGCCTCAAAAACACCAGTGGCTTCTTCCGAAAAATTTCTTTTTAAAGTTTGATTATTGTCAGTTCCAAATAAGTTGGTTTCGTTTTCTGTTTTTATTTTTCCATTAATAAAATCGGTCATAAAATTGCTCTCAAACCTATTTTGTGCATTTACTTCTTGTTCTGTAAAGGGTATCCAATGGTTGGTTGATTGCTCATTAGTACTAACTCTATTTTGACTGTGAAATATTGTAAAGGCTAAACAATCATTTTTAAAATCACTATCATTTTTCCAATTGCTAATTGGTTCTAGAAATTGGTCTCGGTCATTTAACCACCCAGCATTAATTGAATGTCTAACAGCAAAATACAAAGATGTTTCTATCAAATTATTTGCAGTTATAGGTAAATAATAAACATGTCTTGTTCCTATGTTAATGGATAAAAACAAGAATGATTGATTTTGAAAATCTGGAGCAGGACTTGGTAAATAACCTATAATTTGAGATGTTTTTTCATCATAAAAATTCTTAATCCACTTATTTATACTTTTTGGTAAACCACCATAGAAGTTTTTAATTCCTGAATAATTTCCGTTTTTGTCATAAATCTCTGTTGAAATTGTATCTATTTTTGATTTTACTGAAGTATTCCAAATGGTAAATCCTATTGGGAATTTGCCTTTTACATTATCAAAAGTTTCGGCAGGTACAATAAAACCACTTACATATTCAGCTAAAAAAAATTCTTTAAATTTTTTGAAATTCGACCCATTTACAAACTTTAATTTAGAAAACTGTCCTAGTTTACAACCTGGCATTTTTTCGTAAATAACTGCCATAAAAAGAGCAAATATTTCATTGGTAGCACTACTTATTTTGGGTTTAAAATAATCATTAATTGTAAAGTTGGTAGTAACCCCAGCTTTGTTTTCACCTGTTCCTGTTACGGTTTTAGTAGAAGTAGCCTCTGCGTAAGGTGGATTTATATAAATAATCAATTTCTTACGTTTTTCTTCATCATTAATAATTTCTTGCAAACTTTGTGGGAGCTTGGTGAAATCATCATTTAAGAAGTCAAATTGAAAAACGTGGTTTTTCAATAAATTTGCTCCGTGTTCAATACGCTCGTGCATTACATTAACATCAGACTGGTCCAATGTACTGGCGTAAATATTGTATTTGTTGGTTAAGCCTGTTAATAGATTACCAGTACCAGCTGCACAATCCCAAATTTTATAGTCATCTTGCCAGTTTTTACCTAAATAATCTGTTAAGTAGTTTTGCGAAAGTTCTACCCAAATACGAGGTGTAAAAAATGCTCCTTTACGTTCTCTAATATCTTGTGGTACCAATAAATCTTTTCGTTCTATTATATAATCTTGAAACTCTTCTATTGGTGGGCGTTTGTAGAGTTTCCAGAATTGCAAATAAGCATCTTTATTTCTAATGTTTATTTTATAATCAAGAATTTGATTTACATTTTCTTTGGCAATTGAGTATCCTTGATTTTGAAATACAACAAATAAACTATCTCTTATGGTTAAATCATCATCAATATTTTGTGTGCCTTTGTCGTCAACGAATATGTCAGCTAAATAAAAATCACTGTCAAAAATATTTGCTTTTTTTAAGTCATCCCAATTAACGTCAATTATAGGTTTAACAATCTCAATCCAGCGTAAATAAATTGGAATGAAATTATTTTTGTCAATTTTGATTTTACTTTTTGTTGTGGCTTTAGCCACATTGTTTTTAATGAAAGTATTAAGTAGCTTTTCGTCTTTTTGATATTCAAAAACATATGTTTTTGTTTTCAAGATAGATTCAATTCTATCTTTAATTAATTGAAATTCTTTTGTTTCGTGATTACTTGGCGTTACATTCCAATTAAAATCGTTGAGATAGAAAATATCTTGAATATTTATATAATCAATAAAGACAATTTTTTTGAAGTCAAAAGCTCCTAAAAATGCTGGAGGCAAAGTTTTATCGAAAGTACGTGCTTTTCCGATTGTCAGAATGAGTTGCACAAACATTGTAGGAATGTCAAAATTCCCAGTTTTGGCTTCTGCCCATAAAAGAGGTGTTCGTCCAAACAAATTGTCTTGTTTCGGAAAAACGGTAAAGTCAATATTTCCAAGAATTTCGGTTGTGTCAAATTGCTTAAACCAATCAGTACCAACTTTATTTTTTAGTTCTTCCTCTCGGACATTTTTGTATTTCATTCTTCTTTTTGTTGTTTTACGCTGTAGTTTGTTTTAATTGCTGGCAACGGTTAGTATATGAGGCGTAGCATCCCGAAGGGTGCTATGATTTCATATACAGTGTTGTAAGGCGTTTTCTTCTTTAAAAGTCAGCGTCAGTAATGACTAAAATGTATTCGTGATTTGCTACTGTTCTTTGGTCATCAACATCAGAAGTCCAATTAGATAATAATTTATAATCTTTTGCCAACGTATCTACTGAATTATTTGTAATAATTAGGTCATTCCCGAACATTGAAGTTGGTTCAAAAAAATCTGTTTGTTTTCCACGTTTACTCCAAAATGCAACGTCTTTTTTTTCGTTCGGATTAATCGTTTTGTCAATGTCGCTTGAGGCAATAATGTTTGTGCCGTCAACTGAAATAACACTCGAAGATTGATTGTCGATATAATAGTCAACAAAAGTTTCCTTTTCGCAAGAACTAAGGAAAAATAGGGCAAAGATTAGAATTGATACTTGTCTCATATTTATTTAAATTTTAATTTATTGTTTCAAACGTAATTTTGTTCAGTTTATTTTAATGCCTTACGGTTAATGTAAAAAGTCGTTTTAATGCTTTTTAAATATTGTTAGCCACTTTTTTTCCAACAACAAAACAACTTCCGCCTACTGGTATGTTTTTATTTCTATTAACTCTAGACAACTCCCATTTCCAAATTTTTTGCATAATGTTGTTAAGGATCCCTTTTTTTTGTTTATGCTCATTTTGATGTTTTTGTAATTCATTGGATTTTTTATTTAATCCTAATTTGCTTGGAAGTGACCTAAATAGAAAAACGGGAAGAGGTAAAATAGAAAATATATAAGTAGATTGAATTATGCTGAATCCGCATTTTTTTAATAATTCAATTAATTCAGTAGTTGAATACCTTTTGAAATGACCAGCATCATTATCTTCATTAGACCATAAAACATTAAAGGCAGGTACAGTTATATATATATAACCATCATCCTTCATATATTTATTGATGTTATTCAAAAAAGAATAATCATCTTCTATATGTTCTACAACATCAAAAAGGCCAACAGAATCAATGCTATTATGTTCAAATTCAGCATCTTCAAGAGTTGAACAAAGGACATTCTTAATTCCTCTTTTGTATGCACTAATTGCACCCATTTCACCTGGTTCAACAAGTATAGTTTTTATGCCATCATCTTGAAGCCTTTTTGCTACAAATCCGTTTCCTCCTCCTATATCAAAGAAGATTTCATTAGGGCTATATTTTTGTACACTATTTGCTATGATATTATTTCTATGGTTAAACCAAAAACTATCTTGTTCAATTTTCAGACAATTTTCATTACCTTCTTCTGGATAGGATATACTTGATTCAGATTTCGAATAATAAATACCGTTTTCGGCTTTTTTAATGTTATGTGCTATTTTTTCAAAGTTCATATTATTTTAAATTGTGGCTAACGGTCTAGTATAAGAATAGTAGCGGATTTTCACACGCTAACTTTTCAGTTAAACACAGACCTTTTTTATATTTACTTACTTTCGTTTTAGCGATTAAACCGCTATTATTTTTATACATTGTTGCCAACAGTTATTTTTTCAGAAATCTATATTCGTAAACTTTCGACTCATTTTTTTTTGCAAGAGCTTTTAAATTATCTCTTAATTCAGAAATTAATTCTGTATAAACTTCATCATCACTACTGTTATTCATTTTTCCTTTGTCGTTTCTTCCTTGAAAATATTCTCGAATTTCGTAAAGTGATGCATTTACGTTAATATTCTCTTTTGAATGAAAGTATTTCCATAATTTTTTACCTGAATCCATCACTTTTTCAGATTCTACTGAAAGTAGGCGTGGACTCGAAATGTTAAAAGACTCATCTTCAAAAAGAATTGGTTTGTCAATGTCTTTACCCTTTAATTTACCTTTCAAAAAATTAGACATAAAGTTGTTTGAAAATTTTTCTTTTGCATCAACTTCTTGTTCAGTAAAAGGAATCCAATAATTTATTCCAAATTCACTTTTGATGTTAGTATTAAATATTGTAAAAACAAGACAATCATTATGAAACTCAATATCATCTTTCCATTCAGAATTTGGTACTAGGAATTGGTCTCTATCATTAATCCAGGTTTGTGCAATTGATTTCCGAACAGAATAGTATACTGATATAGGTATAAGATTATTTTGATTAATCCACATTCCTCTGGGATTAGCCATTTGTTCTTTTTTGTTTAAAATATAAACGATACCATTTTGTTGAAAATCATTTCCATTTGTACCTGCAAGAAAACCTATAAAATCATCTTTTACTTTATATGATGAAATCCATTTGTTGATATATTCACTTTTATCTGCTGAATAAAGTTCTTTTGTTCCAACAAATTCAGCATTTTCATTATAGATGTCTGTATTTATGCTTTGGAAAATTTCCTTTTCGTTTGTATTCCATATTTTAAAACCAATTGGAAACCGACCCTTTACATTATCAAAAGTATATGCAGGTGAAATAAACATTTTCTCAATTTTCGCTTTTAAATAATTTCTGAGAGAAATAAACGCAGAACCTTGTAATACTTTTAGTTTAGAAAACTCCGCAATTATAACCCCTTCCATTTCTGCATATATCCTTATTAGGAATTGTGCATAAATTTCTCTTCCTGCTGTTCCTAATACATCATTGTATTTTGAATGTGTCTTTGATTGGTTTACACCAGCTTTCCCTTTTTTTCCAACACTTGAAACTTCAGCGTATGGTGGATTGATATAAATTATAAGTTTTTTTCTTTTTTCCTCATTATTCAAAACATCTTGTAAACTTTGCGGTAATTTAGAGAAATCATCATTTAAAAAGTCAAATTGAAAAACGTGATTTTTTAATAAGTTTGCTCCGTGGTCAATACGTTCGTGAATTACATTGATATCTGCTTGGTCTAAAGTACTTGCGTATATGTTATACTTATTGTTTAAACCTGCTAAAAGATTTCCAGTTCCAGCTGCACAATCCCAAATGTAATAATCGTCTTGCCAATTCTCTCCCAAATAATCGGTAAGATATTTTTGAGAAAGTTCCACCCATTTTCTTGGTGTAAAATATGCTCCTTTTCGTTCTCTAATATCTTGAGGAACTAATAAATCTCTACGTTTAATAATGTAGTCTTGATATTCTTTTATTGGTGGTCGCTTATAAAGTTTCCAAAACTGTTTGTATGTTTCTTTATTTTTTAAATTGATTGTTGCATCAAACATTTGTTTGATATTTTCTTTTGCTATTTTATATCCTTGATTTTGAAAAACAACAAATAAGTTGTCACGTATTGTTAAATCATCATCAATGTCTTGTGTTCCTTGGTCATCAACAAATAAATCAGCTAAATAGAAATCATTATCAAATATATTTGCTTTTTTAAGGTCTTCCCAGTTAACATCTATTGTTGGTTTTACAATTTCAAGCCAACGTAAGTATATTGGAATAAAATTGTTTTTATCAATTTTAATTTTGCTTTTTGTTGTTGCTTTGGCAACATTATTTTTGATAAATGTTATTAATTCTTTTTTATCTTTTTCGTAATCAAATATGTATGTTTTTTGCTTTAAAGTAGATTCAATTCTTTCTTTAATTAGTTTGAATTCTTTTGTATCGTGATTACTTGGTGTTACGTTCCAATTAAAGTCATTTAGGTAAAAAATGTCTTGAATATTTATGTAAGGAACGAATGCAATTTTTTTAAAGTCAAAAGCTCCTAAAAATGCAGGTGGCATTGTTTTATCAAATGTTCTTGCTTTTCCAATCGTTAAAATAAGTTGAACAAACATTGTAGGAACATCATAATTTCCTGTTTTTGCTTCTGCCCAAAGAAGTGGTGTTCTACCAAATAAACTGTCTTGTATTGGAAACACAGTAAAATCAATATTTCCTAATATTTCTGTTGTATCAAATTGTTTAAACCATTCAGCTCCAACTTTATTTTTTAGTTCTTCTTCTCTAATATTTTTATACTTCATTTTCTTTTTCTGCTGTGGTTTTTTCTAATTGTTGGCAACGAGGGAATAAACGTATTACGTTTATTTCCCTTTTACACTAAGTTATAAAAAATTCAAATTATCAGAGGGGTTTTGAATGTTTTTAAGATGAGCATTACTTACGTGGGTATATATTTGAGTTGTTTTTATATCACTATGTCCTAAAATTGTTTGAATATATCTAATATCAGTTCCATTTTCTAATAGGTGAGTGGCAAAACTATGTCTTAAAGTATGAGGAGTAACTTTTTTGTATATACCAGCTTTTAAGGAAGAGTTCTTAATTATTTTTTGAATGCTTGTAGTTGAATATTTACCTCCATTTTGTCCAACAACAAGATAGTTAAATGGAAGATATTTTTTATAATACTTTCTAAGAAGTTCTAATAATTGATTGGTTAATTGAACCTGCCTATCTTTATTTCCCTTTGCTTTTCTTATGTGGATTACCATTCTATTATTATCAATATCATTTATCTTAATATTGATTAATTCTGAAACTCTTAATCCACAGGAATAAATTACAGCTATTATGGTAAGGTGTTTTAAGTTATAAGTACTATTAAATAAAAGTTGAATTTCATTTTTACTAAGAACATTTGGCAGCTTCTTTTCTTTTCTTGGTCTGTCAATAAGGTAATACTCTCTTTTTTTTCCCAAGCATTTTTCAAAATAGAACTTTATTGCATTAATGTGTTGGTTTTGAGTGCTTTTAGAATAGTTGTTTTTTATTAAGTGAAATAAATACTCTATTATATCGTCTTTAGATAATTGATCAATTTCTATTTTATAATAGTAATTCTTGAAATATCTCAGACAAGTAATATAAGTTTGGATCGTACTAGGACTATATCCACCAACAATTAGTTTTTTTTTAATTTCTTTTATTTCCATAGTTAGTGCAAACTTTTAATTTCATTTCTCCATAAGTAGGTAATTAAGCATTTATTACCGTTTTTAAACGGATATAATTACTTTTACTTAGGTTTTTAAATTCAAATAGAATAAATAACAACTATGGGACTAAAATCAGATAAACTTTGTGTAGAATGTGAAACGCCTTTAATTGGAAGAGTAGACAAGAAGTTTTGTAACGATATGTGTAGAAATTCTTACAACAATCTTCTCAATAAAGATGCCAATGAATATGTAAGAAAAGTAAACGTTATTCTAAGAAAAAACAGAAGAATTCTCTCTTCTCTAATGAACGGGTCCGACAAAGGAAAAGCTACCAAAGAGCAGCTTCTACTAAATGGTTTTAATTTTTACTATTATACCAATATCTACCAAACCAAACAGGGTAAGAAATACTACTTTAATTACGAACTAGGTTATCTAGAACTAGAAGAAGAACAATTTGCACTAGTAAAAAAACAAGACTACGTTAAATAATTATATTTATAGCCAACTACAATTCTTCTATGAAAAAAATTATCATTATCAATGGCCCAAATCTAAATTTATTAGGTAAAAGAGAACCAGAAACCTATGGTGATAAATCTTTTGACAGCTATTTTAAAGAATTAGAAGTAGAGTTTCCATTTCTGGAATTAACTAGTTTTCAAAGCAATGTAGAGGGAGAAATCATTAATAAAATCCAAGAAACAGGTTTTTCCTTAGATGGAATTGTTTTAAATGCTGGAGGATACACACATACTTCGGTAGCAATTGCCGATGCAATAGCTGCAATAAAAACACCTGTAATAGAAGTTCACATAAGCAATGTATATGCCAGAGAAGAATACAGACACCAATCTTTGATGGCAAAAAATTGTAAAGGAGTAATTGCAGGATTTGGACTAGACTCTTACAAAATGGCAATTAATTCTTTTTTGAAATAATTTTTTCAATTTCTCTATACAATCTGTGTAATGGAAGTCCCATTACATTGAAAAAATCGCCTTCCATTTTTTTAACTCCTACATATCCCATCCATTCTTGAATTCCATAAGAACCAGCTTTGTCCATAGGAGTATGATAATCGATATAAAATTTAATTTCATCCTCGCTCAAATCGTAAAAAGTGACTTCTGTAGCATCTACAAAAGAGTTAATCTCCCCATTAAATAATAAACTTACTCCAGTGTATACTCTATGGGTTTTTCCAGAAAGTTCTTGTAGCATATTAAAAGCATCTTTCTCATTTTTTGGTTTGCCCAAAACTTTTTGTTGATATACTACAATAGTATCAGCAGTAATATATAGTTGGTTTTCTTTGGCTTCTTTTTCGTAAGATTTAGCTTTTAAATTTGCTAAGTACAAAGCAATTTCGTTAGCCTTTAACGACTTTGGATAGCTTTCATCTATTTTTTTACTAACTATTTCAAAATCTTTAATAATATTTCTTAAAAGCTGGTGCCTTCGTGGAGATTTTGAAGCCAGTTTAATATCAATACTTTTTATTTTTTCTTCCAGTAAATTCACAACAAAATATACAGCCAAATTCCCGCTGCAAGGAAATTAATTTTTAGTAGGTTGCTTAAGGTTTTAAAGTCAGACTTTTCAAAGGATTGGTAGGTTTTGTAAAGAAAAGTAACCAATAAAGAAATCATCGTAATAAAGAAAAATATATTTTGAATATTTAGAATACTTTCCAAAACGCAAATAATTAAAAACCCAATGCTTATTAAAACCAAAACACCCAATATTACTTTAGAAAATTTTTGTCCTGCAACAATAGCTAGGGTATAGCTCCCAGTTTTTAAATCGCCTTGAATATCTTCCATATCTTTTACTATTTCTCTTTTTATGGTAAGTAGAAAACAAAAAATTACAAATATTTGATTTAGATTTTCTGATAGATTAAAATTTTCTAGTTCACAAAATTTTCCTGTCAACCAGTAGGGAATTAAAAGAACTATACTTGATAAGAATGCTACTACTAGATTTCCTATAATTGGCCAATGTTGTAATTTTAGAGAATATAGATAAACCAAAATATGGGTAATTATTACAAGATTTAACCAACCTGCAGATAAATCCGAAATAAAAAGAACTAGTAAAGAAGTAAATAAATGTAATAAGTAACAATTTCCGTAAAAGGTTTTACTTAAATCCTCAATATTTTTATTATTTATTTTATCGCTATTTATATCGTAGTAATTGTTAATTAAATAACCAGATGCTGTAGTGATAATAACAGATATAAAAAGTAATAAATGATCAATTTCAAAAGAAAAACTATCAGAATAGTTATGAAGCATTAGTCCCCAAAAGATTAAACCCAACAACGCTAAGTTTTTAATTCTTATGGCTTTAAAATATTTTTTTACCATGAATAGGAATCGTCATTGATCCATTTGTTTTGAACTCTCATAGTTTGTTCCAACACGTCTCTAACACAACCTTTTCCTCCATTTATATGAGAAATGTAATCGCATACTTCCCTTACTTCTACAGCAGAATCTTTAGGACAAGTAGATACTCCTACAACCTTTAGACATGGAATATCTGGTAAGTCATCTCCCATATAAAGAACTTGATTTAACTCAATATTATTCTCTTTTAAATGGTTTTCTAAAATAGGAAGTTTTTGATGTGCTGCTAAATAGATGTCTTTAATCCCCAAACCATTAAGTCTTTCCTTTACCATTTGTGAGTTTCCACCTGTAATAATTACAATGTGATAGCCCTTTTTAACAGCGTGTTGCAACGCATATCCATCCTTGGTGTGCATGGTTCTTACCATTTCGCCAGAAGAATCTAAAATGACATTTCCGTCTGTTAGTACTCCGTCGACATCAAAAATAAAAGTATTAATTTCAGAAAGTCTTTGTTTATAACTCATGGTGGTGTTTTTTAATAATTTGTTTTGTAAAAATCTCGTAAATTTCTTGTAGGTTTTCAAACTCTTTAAGTTCCTTCACCTGTTTTACAATAAGTGTATTATCTCCTCTTCTTGCTGGACCTGTTTGCTCCACAAAAGAATCTTCATTTAAGGCTGCCTCTATAGTTTTTTCCAAAAGAGGTTTTAAATCTTTAAAATTAACTTCATTTTTAATACAATATTCCTTAACCATACTTAGTAGGTGATAGGTAAAATTATTGGAAGCAACAGCTGCAAGATGAAGTTTTTTTCTTTTAGAAGAGTTTAAAATAGAAAAATTCATGTTGTTGGAACCACAAAATATACTCAATAATTTTTCGTCTTTTTCATTAGCTGCTTCCATAAAAAACGGAACTTTTTCCCAACTAATTTTAGAATCTTTTTTTATGCTTTGTAAAGGATAGATACATCCCCATCTGTTGGAAACAATACCAAGACTTTTACTATCCAAACTTCCCGATGTGTGAACTACTAAATGGTTGTTTTTAGAAATTTTTTCTAATACTTCTTGGTAAGCATCATCTCTCAAAGCAAATATATATAAATCACTAGTAGAAGGTATTTTTGAAATATTATTGGTGAAAAAAGTATTTTTCAAAACACTTTTTTCAATATTATTAGAGGTCTTGCCAAAAATGCAATCAATTTTGAATTGATTTTTTAAAAACAAATGTAAGAACCCATTGGCTATATTACCAGTTCCCAATATGGTTATGTTTTTTATTTCTTTCAAAATTAATTAAGCACTAAACCCCTGAATTACATTACTCATAGATTGTAATAATTCTTTTTTCTTGTCGTCCTTAGACTCGTGTATTTTTTCCTGAATAATTGTAGATGCTTGAAATAGATCTTCGTCATTAAAAGGGCCTTCTAAGTTTTCTAGTACAGTTAGTGCTTCTAAAATAACCATATATTCTCCATCACAAGAATATTCTATTAATTCTACAATGTAATCTGTCATATCAATTCCAGAGCTCCACATTGAAAATAAAACAAGCTCTTTTACCTCTTGGTTGTCTTCCATTAAATGTGGAAGTAGAAAATCAACACAATCCTTGTTCTTAAGCTCTGAGAAAATATTTTTTACTTCTTGTTTTAGCTTTATATCTTCTGTTGTTTTATAAAGTTTAACTAGTGGTGCAATTAATTCTTCATTTCCTTTGGCTTTTGTTTTTACAAGTGCTTTTGAAACTATTGAACTATTGTCGCTTGCCAAATCAGCTTTTATCTGATTAATAACTTTTTGTTGTGTATTCATTTTTTATTTTAAAATGGCAAAATTATAAGTTTAAATAGATAAGAACGTAACGATTCTATTTTTTATCAAATTATCTTTTCCCAAAAATATCACTTCCTATTCTAATCATATTACTTCCTTTAGAAATCGCCTCTAAATAATCTCCACTCATTCCCATAGACAATGTCTTGAAATTTTCTCCAAAAATTGGTTTCAGCTCCTCAAAATATTCTTTTAATAAACTAAATTCTGCTTTTATTTGGTTTTTATCGTTGGTAAATGTTGCCATCCCCATAACTCCTTGAATATTTATATTTCCCCAATTCAAGTAATGTTTGGAATCTATAACATCTTTTATTTCTTCAATACTAAATCCAAATTTTGTGCTTTCACTAGCAATATGGAATTGCAACAAGCAGTTAATTGTTTTGTTATTTTTTAATCCCTGTTTATTTATTTCATCAAGAAGTTTTTTAGAATCTGCTCCATGAATTAAGTATACAAAAGGAGCTATGTATTTCACTTTGTTTCTTTGGAGATGTCCAATCATATGCCAACGAATGTTTTGTGGCAAAGACGCATGCTTATGAACCATTTCTTGAACTTTATTTTCTCCAAAATCCAAATGACCTGACTCCATAGCCTGTTGAATCATTTCTAAAGGTTTGGTTTTAGAAACAGCAATAAGCTCAACATCTTGAGGAAGAGTTTTTTTTATGCTTTCTATTTTTTCATTTACCATTAAATACTTTTTTATCAATCCAATTGTAAATGTATTGATATACTTCCTGCTTATTTATTTCGTTCAACATTTCGTGTCTTCCTCCCTCAAAAAGTTTTATTTCTGTATTTTTTAATCCTGCATGAATGAATTTCTTGTATAATTTTTGAACCCCTTTTCCATAATTGCCTACAGGGTCCATACTTCCACTAAATAGTAAATAATGTTTGTCTTTATTCATTCTAAGAATATTCTTCGTTTTATTTACTGACATTACTCCAAAAGCTAGATCTACAAAAAACTGATTTTTAAATACTTGCATGCAATACGGATCATTGATATATTTTTTAACTACTGACTCGTCTCTAGATATCCAATCTTTCCTCGTTTTTGGTTTTTTAATCTTTTTATTGAATTCTCCCATTACCAATAATTGAAGAAGTCTTGATTTGGTTTTTTTACCAAAAAGAAAGCTATTGGATTTGGCAATAAAACTCCCCAAATAACCTTTTAATCCTGGGTGGGAGGCAGTAGCTGAAAATATATAGTGGCTCAGAGTTTCTGGAAAATCTATTAATAGCGATCTGGCAAGAAAAGAACCCATGGAATGTCCTAAAATTACGGTAGGAATATTTGGATTTTTTGAAGAAAACTCTTCTGTAATCCCTTTCAGGTCTTTTACCACTTTATTCCATCCATATTTTATGCTAAATAGACCAATATCCTCCATAGAACCAGCAGTCTTTCCATGTCCTCTTAGATCGGGAGCATATGCATATATTCCTTTTTTATTTAGCCACTTTGCGAAATCATGGTATCTATATCCATGTTCACTCATTCCATGTACCAAATGAATTAACATCTTTGGTTTTTCTACTGGCCAGTGATGAATTACAAGATTCTTCCCGTCGTGAGAGGTGAAATTCTCAAGAAAATAATTATCCTTTTCCATAGCAATAAAGGTACAATTCTTTATTAAGTTGCTCAATTTACCAATCCTTAACAATTTTAGTTCTAAACATTAAGCATTTATGGACATATTTTTAGTTAATTTCGCCACCAAATGAGAATACTCAATCATTTATTGTCTACTAGGTTCATGGCTATTTTGCTTTTTGCAATGGCAGCTTCAATAGGAGTTGCAACTTTTATAGAAAATGAATACGATACAATTACTGCAAAAGAAATGGTCTACAATGCAAAATGGTTTGAACTTATTTTACTTCTTCTTCTTTTAAATTTTATAAATAATATTAGAACTTACCAGCTTTTAAAGTGGAAAAAATGGTCTATTCTTTTACTCCATTTTGGTTTTATTATCGCTCTTTTGGGAGCTTTTTTTTCAAGATACTTTGGTTATGAGGGCGTTATGTTGGTACAAGAAAAACAAACTTCCAGTGAGATTTTTTCTACTGAACCTTATTTTCAAATAAAAGTTCACGACGATACTCTACAGTATAACGAATCTATTCAGCACTATTTTTCAAAGGTTTTTACAAAGCTACCTTCTACCAGTTTTAAATTTCCTGGAAAGGGAGAAGTTAATGTAAAAGTTGTAGAGAGGATTGAAAATGCAAAAAAAGAGTTTTTAAAAGATGTTCCGGGAGGGAAACCCCATCTCCATCTTGTTTTGCCAGGAAGAGAAAATTTATATTTACCCTCAGGAGAAGTAGTTGTTCAACAAGGAATACCATTCGCATTTAACAACAACGATAGGGAAGATGCCGTTCGTTTTTTTTACAACGATGACCAATTAGAAATATTTGCTCCTTTTGAAATGAGTAAGATAGATATGGCTAGCCTCTCAATAGAAGATAGACAAAGCGGAAGAGAAATTCCTCAGGATACTTTAGCTCCAAATATTTTACATACTGTGGATGTAAGGAATTTAATTTCTTTTTTGGGTCAGCAAATAATGATAAGTAGCATTGAAGAGAAATCTAAATTTGAATATCTACCATCTGATGATGAAGATTTACCAGACGCACTAAAGGTTGAAATTTCTACAAATGGAGATATTCAGAAAGAAATAGTTTTGGGAAAAGCCGGTGTAAGACCTATTCCAACTGCCATAAAATGTAGCAATTTATTTTTCTCTATTGCCTATGGTTCCAAAAAAATTGATATTCCTTTTGAAGTAGGACTTACAGACTTTAGGCTGATGAAATATCCTGGTTCTGAAAGTCCAAGTAGCTACGAAAGTGACATTACTATTTTAGATGAATCCAATGCTGTAAATGACTCTTTCAATCTATTTATGAACCATGTTGTAGATTATGGAGGGTTCAGGTTTTTCCAATCTAGTTACGACTGGTCGGAAGAGGAAAATAAAACTGCTGGTTTAGATCCTGATATTACAATCTTATCTGTTAATCATGATATTTTAGGAACTCTTGTAACTTATTTAGGATATTTACTTTTAGCAATTGGGCTCTTAGGAACTTTATTTAATCCTACCTCTAGATTTGTTGATATTAGAAAAAAAGCTATTAAAATAAGAAACAAAAGAAAAACAGTTTTTACCATATTTATTTCTTTTTTAATGCTGTCAGCCAGCTCTCAAGATATTGGTTCTGATAGTTTAAAAGAAGCCTATAAATACCAACCTATACCAAAAGAACAAGCCGATTCAATGGGTATTTTATTGGTTCAAACTTATGATGGGAGAATTGAACCAACTCATACACTAGCTTACGATATTTTTCATAAGATTTCTAAGGAAAATGACTTTACCACTAGTGACAATATTTCTGTAAACCCCATGCAGATTTTTATAGATATGATTCTAGACAAACCATATTGGCTAGAGGAAAAAATAATTTATATTAAAAAAGGTACGGGAGTAGCGGATTCTTTGGGGATTGAAGGCAAATATGCTTCAGTTAGGGATTTTTTTAATCCAGATGGCACCGAAAAATTAAAGGAGCTAGTTCAATTAAGCTTTGCAAAAAAAGATGTAGAAAAAAATGTCTTTGACAAAGAAGTAATAAAGGCCAACGAAAGAATGAATATCGTTCTTCAAACAATGAATGGTGCTTTTTTAAAAATATTTCCAATTGCTGGAAGTATAGATAATAAATGGGTGGATTGGATGGATCCTTATGCAGAACAACCCATAGATACTACAGATCAACATCTTGCGAATATTTCCCTCTCTAGGTTGTTTAGATCCTATATTATTGATTTAGGGGAAGCAAAAAAAACCAATAATTATGAAACTGCTCAGTCACTTTTAAACTTTATTAAAGCTTATCAAATTAAAACAGCACCTGCTAAGTTGCTATTAAATAAAAACCAGATTGAAAGAGAAATTTCTTACAATCATTCAAATTTATTTGTAACGGTCAAAAACTACTATGGTTATTTATCAGTTTTACTACTTATATTTTCTTTTTGGAATTCCTTGAGCAAGAAGGAAAATCTTATAAATAAAATTGTAAAATATATTTTATGGGGTCTGATTGTTTTACTAATGGTAGTTTTTGGGATGCATACTTATGCACTTGCATTAAGATGGTATATAACTGAGCATGCACCATGGAGTAATGGATATGAAGCACTTACTTTTATAGCTTGGGGAGGAGTTTTAGCAGGTTTTTTATTTATAAGAAGTTCAAGAATAACCTTAGCAGGAACTGCATTATTGGCATTTTGTGTATTAATGACTGCTGGTCATAGTAGTTTTGACCCACAACTAACCGATTTACAGCCCGTACTTAAGTCCTATTGGTTGGTTATACATGTTGCATGTATTACAATAAGTTATGGCTTCTTAGGGCTTGGTTTTATCCTTGGGCTAATTAATGTTGTTAACTACATATTCCTAAAACCAAAAAATAAAAACCTAAAAATGATTATTTCAGAGTTAACCTATGTAAATGAAATGACCCTTACTATTGGTTTAGCACTTGCAACCATTGGAACTTTTCTTGGAGGAATTTGGGCGAATGAATCTTGGGGAAGATATTGGGGATGGGATGCAAAAGAAACATGGGCACTAGTAATTGTATTGACCTACGCTATAATTTTACATTTTAGATTAATACCTGGACTAAAAAGTAAATTTACTTTTAATGTTGCCTCTGTATTGGCTTTCTCTAGTGTTTTAATGACTTTCATAGGTGTAAATTATTACTTGTCCAAAGGACTTCATTCTTATGCTAGGGGAGAAACACCTGTATTTCCAATTTGGGCGTGGATAACTATCGCTTCCATCTTTGGTTTGATTTTATTGGGCTGGTACAACAAGAAAAAATTAAATAAATCTACCTAATCCATTGGTATTCTTGCGCTTGCACTTGTGCTTAAGTCTGCAAAATAACCTTTTTCTTCCATAAATTTTCCGCTCATAGCAACCATAGCAGCGTTGTCGGTACAATAACTTATTTTAGGTACAAAGGTTTTACATCCTAGAGATTTCCCAAGTTTTTCAAACTCTTTTCTAAGATGTGAATTCGCAGAAACTCCACCTGCTAAAGCAAGGTCTTTACAGGGATAATTTTTAATAGATTTTTCTAGGTTTTTTAGTAGATAACTCACTAAGTGAGACTGATAAGAAGCACAGATATCATTTAAGTTTTCTTTGCAAAAGTGCTTATTACTTTGTTCGTTTTTCCTTATGAAATTTAAAAATTGGGTCTTTAAACCACTAAAACTATAATTGAATTCTCCAGCATTAGGGTAAGTAAAGTCAAATTTTTTGCTGTCCCCGTCTTTAGAAAGTTGGTCTATAATTGGACCTGCTGGATACCCAAGACCCATAATTTTACCTGCTTTATCAAACGCTTCTCCTACTGCATCGTCTATGGTAGTGCCTATAATTTTCATTTTTAAGGGTTCTTCTACCCAAACAATTTGAGTGTGTCCACCAGAAACTGTTAAGCAGATAAAGGGAAAATTAGGAGTAGGATTATCTTCTTTTTTCTCTTTTATAAAATGTGCGTGGATGTGGGCTTTCATATGGTGAACTTCAATCAAAGGAATGCTAAGTGATAAGGACAACGATTTGGCAAAAGATGTTCCAACTAATAAAGATCCTAATAAACCAGGTCCTCTGGTAAAAGCAATACTTGTAAGATCTTTAACATTTACTTTGGCTTCATTTAAAGCAGTTGTAACTACAGGAACAATATTTTCTTGATGTGCTCTTGAAGCCAACTCTGGAACAACACCTCCATACTTTTCATGTATAGATTGGTTGGCTGTAACGTTAGAATGTACAACTCCATTGATAAGAATTGCTGCCGAGGTGTCGTCACAACTTGACTCTATACCGAGAATGATGCTATCTTTGTCTACATTCATTATTGTTAGTTGAAAGAATACTTCAAAAATACCAATTCCATTTTAATTAGATTGACTTTTAATCTAATAGAGTTTTTCCTCTTCTTGATAATATTATTCTTATTCCTAATTAGATTTTCATTTTTTCAAAATAAAATTTCCAAGGAGGTTACCAATTATTTAAGTAATGAGATAAATTCTGACATCCGTCTTGGGGAAGTTTCTTTAAATGGTTTTACCAATCTTCAATTAAATCAAATATTTATTCCTGACTTAAATGGAGATACTGTTTTGTTTGTCCCAAAAGTAGTTGTGGATATTCAAGATATTAATTGGTTGGACAGGAAATTTAAAATTGATCAAGTGATTTTTAAAAATGCAGAAATTGTTTTAAGAAAAAATCCTGGAAAGAAAAAATACGAAATAGAGTTTTTGTTAAATAGCTTTAAAAAAAATCAAAGAGAAAGTAACGAATACCAGCTTTTGATAAGTGAGTTTAAAATTGAGAATAGCCAATTTTATCACCTTTCAGAAAATAGTATTGATGAAAATGAAAATATTGATATTCAGCATTTTAAATTGTTTAACCTAAATTTATTATTGAATAATACTTCTTTAGACAATAATTTGTTTTTTTCAAAAATAAGTGATCTTAAATTTCAGCATGAAAAAGGTTTTAATATATCAAGAGTAAATGCCGATTTATATTTAGATTCAACCAAGCTAAACCTAGTTAATTTAAAATTAGAAACGCCAAATAGTACATTTAATTCCGATAACATAATTCTAAATTTAGATTTTAAGAACGACTTCCTACTATTGGAAAATATGGAAACCCGACTATCAAGTATAGACTATAATTTATTTTTCAATAGACAACTAGATACCACACTAAAGTTAAATTTTAATACCCATTTTTCAGGTTCCTCATCTTCAATTAAGTTAAAAGATCTTTCACTTAACTATCAAAGCTCTTCTCTTGAAGGGGATTTTGAAATTCAAGATTTTTCAAATGAAAATTTAGTGTCTTATTTTTTCAATTTAGAATCCAATACTATTTTGGTAAATGATTTAATATCTCTACAAGAAAATATAAATTTAAAAATTCCTCCACTAGCATTAAAACAACTTAAGAAAATCAATAATTTCGATTTCCAAATATCTGGAAATGGAAATAATGAAGAAATAAAGTCAAATTTAGAATTTGTTTCTTCAACCGGAGAAATTGTCGGGGATTTGCATTTCTTTAAAAATAATTCATCAGATATATTTTACCATTTTAATATTGATGCAAAAAAAATCTCAGGAATTTCATTATTAGATAACAACAACTCTGAAAACTTCAATGCCCATTTTGAAATAGATGGAAAAGGACTTTATAAAGAAGATGTTGATTTAAAAATAAATGGATACTTGTCTGATTTTACATACAACGACTATAAATATGAAGATTTAAATATTACGGGCGCCTTTAAAAACAAATCTTTTATTGGCCAAATGGAACTAATAGATAAATACATTCATCTTGACTTTAATGGATATATAGATTTAAATAATCCTGTGACCGAATTTGATTTTTCCATGGATATTAAAAATGCATTTCTTGGTAAAATAGGCTTTTTAGCCAATCATCCAGAGGGAGTAACTTCTTTTAAAACCTATTTAAATGGATTTGGAAATAATTGGAAAGATTTTACGGGATTTGCCAATATGGAAGATCTTGTGTTTATTCAAAATGGTCAAACCTATAATTTTGGAAATATTGATTTTGATTCTCAGTCAAATAAATACAATCATATACTAAATTTCAGTTCTGACTTTGTTTCTTTTAATATTTCTGGTGATTTTAAGTTTGATCAATTAAACAAAGACTTAAATTATTTATTCGCTACTATTTTTCCAAATTTATCAGAACCTTCAGATTATCTACCAAGCAAACAATATGTTGATTTTGATTTAGAAATTCGCGATTTTTCCAAAATATCAGCCGTCTTTTTTCCTTCTTTAGACATTGCAAAACAATCCAATTTAAGATTTTCCCTCAATGGAGAAAAAGAAATATTAGATTTTAGTTTAAACTCTAATAAAATTCAGTATGACGACTTTGTATTTAAGAATTTAAATTTAAATATTAAAGATTCAAAAGATATTTATTTAGACAGTAATCTAAAATTTATTTTATCAGTTGAAGAATTTGTAAACAACCAGATTATAAATTTTCAAAATATTGAATTGCAAACTAATGCAAAAAATAATACTGTAAATACTTCTTTAGCTTGGAACAATAACGATTCTATTTCTCTAGGGAAGGTAAGTTCGGTTATAGATTTTAAAAGTTCAAAAATGATTTTTGCAAATCTTGAAGAGTTTTATCTATTTGACACATCTGTTGGTTATTGGAATATGGAAGGAAATCCGTCTATAAAGTTTATGAATGATAAATATTCCTTAGATTCAATTTTACTTTCCAATGCCAATCAGTCAATTATTTTAAATGGGATTATTGGTCGAGAAGTTATAGACAGCCTATCACTTGAAATTCAAGACTTTCAACTAAGTTCTGTTCCGTTGTTATTCGATTTTAAGAAAAAAAATACTGCAATGGAAGGAGTTTTAAATGCCCAGATTAATTTTCAATCTTTGCTTTCCAGTCCTCAATTATTTAACGAATTTAATATTCAAAATTTCATATTTAATTTTTTCCCAATTGGAGATGTTAATTTCCATTCATTATGGGATGAGAACTCTAATAAATTTATTCTAAATGGGGGGTTAGTAAACGAAAATAACCATCAGGAAGTTCAATTAATTGATTGCCATTTTTATCCTAATAACGATAAAAAGTTAGATGGTATAGTTAAATTTGACAGTACAAATATTGATTTTTTAAGTCCTTTTCTCCCAAACACCATTCTTTCCAATCTTCAGGGTCTTTTATCGGGGGATTTATCCCTTTCTGGCGATCCCTTCCATCCCAAATTTAACGGCGATTTATCTCTTAATAATGGAGAATTAAAATTAACTGAGTACGGTACTGAATTTAAAGTAAATGGTAATCTTTTGGTCAAAGACGATGCAATTGAAATTTCTAATGGCAATTTCTTAGATGAGTTAAATAATATTGGAATTATTAACGGCTATTACCACCACGATAATTTTATAGATTATTCATTAAATATTTCTCTAGAAATTGACCAGCCAATAATGGTAATGAACAATACATTTTCTGAAAATCCATATTATTATGGCAAGGTATTTATGACTGGTTCAGCAGAAATAAGTTACGATTCTATTGAGAATTTATCAATTTATGTAAATGCAATAACCGATGAAAGCACCTCCCTAAATATTCCATTATATGGTTCTTCTGAAGTTGTCCTTCACGATTTTATTGCATTTATTAATAAGGACACCAATAACGTTGTGACAATTAACAAACCTATTGTTTCCAAAGAGAAAATGAATATAGATATTGATTTAGAAATCACAGATGAAGCAGAGGTAATGCTGATATTAGACGATCTGGTAGGAGACGAAATGAAATCTAGTGGTCAAGGGAACATCCAATTAAATATTGATCAAAACTACGATTTAACCATGTATGGTAATTATGTTATTAATAAGGGAGAGTATGTTTTTACTTTAAAAGATTTTGTCAATAAAAAGTTCGATTTAATAAAGGGAGGCACCTTAACTTGGCTAGGGGACCCCTACAATGCTAAAATAGATTTGAGTGCCAGATATCCCTTAAGAACTAGTTTATACAACATAATGCCAGAAATAGATAGAGATAATTGGAAACACAAAAGTATGGTGGATGTGGATATTGAATTAGAAAATAATTTAATGAATCCAGATATTCAATTCAGTATTGAGGTTCCCAATGGAAACGAATCGGTTAAAACTGCTCTTAAAAGAGTTTTATCCAATACAGAAGAGCTTAATAAACAAGTATTTTCTCTTTTAATTTTAAATCAATTTATTACTCCCAACCATCTCAATTTAGGAAATAATGTCAAGTCTTACGACATTTCAACTAGTGAAGTATTGTCTAACCAGTTAGGAAATATGATTTCTTCATTTACAGATGAGTTTGACATAGGGTTTAACTATACTTTAGGCAATCAGTTGTCCAATGAAGAATTATCTGTGGCAATGTCTACTCAGCAATTTAACGATCGTTTAACTGTAGAAACAAATCTAGGAATGTCTCAGTCTAATAGTATTACTCAAAATCCAAATTCATTTATTGGAGATGTGAACATTGAATACAAACTAAATAGTAAAGGCAATATTAGAGTGCATGCCTATAACCAGTCCAACGAATACGATCTTTCCAATCAAAATCAATCCAACTATACCCAAGGTTTTGGATTGTTCTATAAACAAAGTTTTGATTCTCTAGGAGAGTTGTTTTGTGAAATGAATAACTTATTTAAGTCCAAGGACAATAAATGTAATTATTGCGAGATTAAAGAACTAAGGAAAACTAAAGGAATCATAGATTAATATATAGTAAGTTGTTCTTGTCTCTTAGAATACTTTCTTGTAAAATCATTTTTTTTAAAATAGAGCTTAATCTTTCTTTTTCAATCACTTCTTCTAGCTGTTTATAGATAAAGCTTGGAGATTTGGGTTCGTAATTTAACAAGAAAAAAATTGCATTTTCGACTACTTTTTTAGTGTTATTTTTAATTTTCAATCCCATATTGCAATTGTCGCAATTTTTACATTTTTCACTTTTATGTTCTCCAAAATAGTTCAATATGTTAATATTTCTGCACTCTATTTTTTGGTTTACATAGTTAATTAATTGATTGGCTTTTTCGTTTTTAACGTTTTTAAAATTCAAAAACTTTTTTGAAAGACTTAAGTGATTTATGTTTGGTCTTGGAATTGAAAAGTTGATGGTGTAGTTGGATTTTTTTGCTTCGTAAATCAGGATGTTTTGACTGTGAAGTTTATTTAATAAGAATATTGTTTCTTCTTTTTTAATATTCAATCTCTTGGAAATAACTGCTTCGCTTATTCTAACCATTTGTTCATTGATGTTGGAATAGCTTCTTATTAATACATCTATTATTTTTTCAAAATTTTTGTAAGAATTTAAAAACTGATTTAGCCTATCAATAGGCATAGCTATTTGAGCCATTGAAAATTGATAATCGTTGGTTTGTTGAATATATCCTTCGTTTATTAGGTATTTAATTGATTGAGAAGTAGTAGACCTAGAGAGCTTGTTGTTGTTTGAAATGATGTCAATATCTAGTTCAAACTTTTCATCCGAATAATACCCAATAGTTATTTGATGAATATTGACAATACTTTGAAAAACTTTCCTAACATCCTCAATATCGGGAAAATTTATTTTTATTCTTTTTTTTAAATTTTCAATATCCTGATCGTCTTTTAAAATAATAGAGAAGGAGGCTTTTCCATTTCTACCTGCTCTTCCAGATTCTTGGTAAAAAGATTCTAGGGTTTCAGGTAAGTCAAAGTGAATAACAGTCTTAACATCTGGTTTGTCAATTCCCATTCCAAATGCATTGGTGGCTATCATTGTATCAAATTCATTATTGATCCATTTGGTCTGTTTTTCAGATCTTTCTCTAAAATCTAATCCAGCGTGGTAAAAATCTGTTTTATAATTTTTACTATTAAGTAGTTTGGATAATTCTTTTGTTTTCTTTCTATTTCTAACATAAATTATTGAAGATTCATTAGTAAGTAATTTCACTAGAACCTTTTCTTTATCAATTGCATTTATTACACTATAATTGATATTATTTCGAATGAATGATTTCTTTATTTTATTGCTTTCCTTGAAAGAAAGTTGCTCTTCTATGTCTTCTACAACTTCAGGCGTAGCCGTTGCTGTAAGTGCGATAAATGACAAGTCTTTATTCAAGGTTCTTAAGGAAGAAATATTTCTATATTCTGGTCTAAAATCATTTCCCCATTCGGAAATACAATGTGCTTCGTCCACTGCTACAAAACTTACATTCATTTTCTTAAATCTATCTATGAATAATGTGGTTTTTAGTCTTTCAGGAGACAAGTAAAGAATTTTTATATTTCCATATATAACATTGTCCAATATCCTGTCAATGTCCTTGAAATGAAGTGAAGAATTGATGTAAGCTGCTTTTATTCCTCTTTTAAGAAGCTGGTTTACTTGGTCCTCCATCAATGCTATAAGGGGAGATATTACCAAACAAGTTCCTTCCATAAGAACTGCAGGTAGTTGATAGCATAATGATTTACCTCCACCAGTTGGAAGTAATGCAACTACGTCTTTTTTTTGAAGTACAAAGTCTATAATTCTTTTTTGAGAATCTCTAAATTCATCAAAACCCCAGTACTTTTTCAGGACATTAATTAATGCTTCTCTATTATTGTTTTGCTCACTTACCACAAATTCATTTTTATTTTAGTACTTTTGCAAACTAATAATTTCGTTATACGCCAATGGAAGTTGATATTTTTCAAACTAATATCCAATTAACAAAAAATAGCAGATTACCGCAAGTAAACTGGGATAATTTACCTTTTGGAAAATTGTTTTCAGACCATATGTTTACTATGGATTTTGATAATGGCAATTGGTCCAAACCTAAAATAATGCCTTATGGAGATATTAGTATATCCCCTGCCAATTCAGCAATTCACTATGGGCAAAGTTGTTTTGAAGGAATGAAAGCCCATAGAGATGTGAATGGAGATATAGTTTTGTTTAGACCTTACGAAAATGCTAGAAGATTCAATAGCTCCAACAAACGAATGTGTATCCCAGAAATTAGTGAAGAGGTTTTTGTTAATTCCATTTTAGAATTAATTGCAATAGACAAAAAATGGGTTCCTCAAAATCTAGACCATTCTCTTTATATAAGACCTTTTATTTTTGCAACCGATCCTTACATAGGTATAAAGCCATCAGATTCTTATAAATTTATGATTTTCACTTGTCCGGTTGGATCCTATTATTCAGAACCTGTTTCTGTTAAAGTAGAAACTCATTATTCCAGAGCTGTTCAAGGAGGTACTGGCTTTTCTAAGGCTGCTGGTAATTACGCTGCTGCTTTATATCCAGCAATGTTGGCTTCCCAAGAAGGCTTTAGGCAATTAATTTGGACAGATGCTAAAGAACATAAATATATTGAAGAAGCTGGCACTATGAACGTCTTATTTGTAATAGACAATGTTCTTGTAACCCCCATTGTTGGTGATACAATTTTAAATGGTATTACTAGAAAGAGTGTAGTAGATATTGCTAAAGATTGGGGAATGGAAGTTCAAGAAAGAAAAATCGAAGTTCAAGAAGTTTTTGAAGCACTTAAAGACGGTAGTTTAACCGAAGCTTTTGGTGCTGGTACCGCAGCTACTATTGCTCCAATATCAAATATCTCTCTAAACGGAGAAAACTTTACAATTCCTGAATCCAAAGATCACCATTTTCACACCAAGGTCTTAAAGTATCTTTCAGAATATAAAATGGGAATACATCCAGATAAATTTAACTGGTTAGTTAAAGTATAGATTATTAATCTATATTTTCTATTATCATTGCTGAAGCACCACCTCCTCCATTACAAATACCTGCTGCTCCAATTTTACTTTTCTTTTGTTTTAAGACATTTATAAGAGTTACCAAGATTCTACTTCCACTTGATCCAAGAGGATGACCAAGAGCTACCGCACCTCCATTTACATCAACTTTGTTAGCATCTATTTCCAGTAATTGAGTATTAACAATTCCTACTACTGAAAATGCTTCGTTTAATTCCCAATAATCCACGTCTTTTGCCAATATGTTTGCCTTTGAAAGTGCCTTATTGATTGCTATTGCAGGAGAAGTAGTGAACCACTTTGCTTCTTGAGAAGCGTCAGCATAACTAACCACTCTTGCAAGTGGTTTAAGATTAAGTTCGTTTGCTTTTTCTTCATTCATGAGAATAAGTGCAGATGCACCGTCATTTAAAGTTGAAGCATTTGCAGCAGTTACTGTTCCATCTTTGGAAAAAACAGCTTTTAGTTGAGGTATTTTATCAAGTTTTACATTTTTAAATTCTTCATCTTCTTTAATTACTAACGGATCTCCTTTTCTTTGAGGAATAGTTACTGGAATAATCTCTTTTTCAAATAACCCATTGTTGGATGCGTAAGCAGCTTTATTATAAGATTCTATGGCAAATTCATCTTGTTGTTCTCTAGATATCTTATATTTTTCAGCACATTGATCGGCGCAATTACCCATGTGAACTTTATTATAAACATCTGTAAGACCGTCTTTAACCAATCCATCCACAAAGTTGACATCTCCTAGTTTTTTTGATTTCCTTGCATTGTAATAATGGGGAACCATTGACATATTTTCCATTCCTCCAGCTACTACAATATTTACATCTCCAGTCATTATAGATTGTACCGCCAATGAAACTGCCTTCATACCAGATGCACATACCTTATTGACTGTGGTACATGGTGTGTTTTCATTTATACCTGCATAAATTGCTGCTTGTTTTGCTGGAGCCTGACCAAGATTTGCTTGTAGAACATTGCCCATAAAGACTTCTTCAATTAGATTTGGATTTAAATTTATAGATTCAAAAGCTCCTTTGATTGCTGCTGCACCCAATTTTGTTGCGGATATTGAGGAAAGAGAACCTCCAAAACTACCCATTGGAGTTCTTTTTGCTGCTACTATTACTACTTTTTTCATCTTTAAATTTAGTTTTAATTTTTCTTATTTATTCTACTTAAACTTTAAAATAGATATTTTAACTTAATATTTGAAATTGATATATTAAATATTGTTCAATTCAAAAACTATGTTAATTTTGCATACTTATTTGGAGAGGTGGCAGAGTGGTAATGCAACAGCCTGCTAAGCTGTCAACGAGCAATCGTTGCCAGGGTTCGAATCCCTGTCTCTCCGCTGAATAAAAAAAGCCTCTAAAATTAGAGGCCTTTTTTTTATCGATAAAAAAATGAATTATTTAATGGAGCCTTGAACCCTTTTCATGAATTTATTCAAAGCATTCTTTTTATCTTCTCCTCCTTCAATGTCTTTAACAACTTCAATAGAGCCATAAAGGTTAGATAACAGTTCTCCAATAACATCTATTTCCTGATCTTTAATATTAGAATTTTCAGTTAAATGCTCAAGTACTGATATTGTTTCTTCAATATAGTCAGCATCGTTTTGCTCAATAAATTCAACAAGATGTTTAATGATTGGCAGCCTCATCTACAAAATTTAATAGTACGTCTGCTTTATTGGTCTGTACTTCGTTAACTAATTCTCCGTTTTTAAAAAAAGCAAAAGTAGGAAGGTTAGAAACGTCTGCTAATTTTCTAGAATTAGGATTTTTCTCTGCATCTACCATCAAAAAATGCATATTTTCATTTTCTAAAGACATTTTCTTAAACTTTGGTTTCATTATTCTACAGTTTCCACACCAACCAGCGGAATATTGAACAAGAACTTTTTCGTTGTTCTGAATTTCTTCTTGAAGAGTATCAGTATTTAATTCGCTAACCATTAATGTTTTGCAAGGTAATCTGCTACACCGTCTCTGTTTTCTTTCATTGCATCTTTACCTTCTTCCCAGTTAGCAGGACAAACTTCACCAAATTTTTGGTTATGTGCATAAGCATCAATCAATCTTAAAAATTCATTTATGTTTCTACCTACAGGGAAAAAATTCATTCCTTGGTGGAATACCATTCCATCTTCATCTAGAATAAATGTTGCTCTATAAGGAGTACTATTTCCGTCAGTTTGAACAGCATCTAATTCCTCGTCGTATCTTTCGTTAGTAGTATCCAATACTTTTAAAATATTTGCTAAATTTCTATTAGCATCTGCTAAAATTGGGTAGGTTACCCCTTCAATACCACCATTGTCCTTTGGAGTGCTCAACCATGCAAAGTGAACTTCCGGTGTGTCACATGAAGCACCAATTAGAATAGTATTTCTTTTATCAAATTCTGGTAACGCTTCTTGAAATGCATGTAATTCTGTAGGACATACATAGGTGAAGTCTTTTGGGTACCAAAATAGAACTACTTTTTTCTTGTTTTTAACTGCTTCTTCTAGAACGTTAACTTTAAATGTATCACCCATTTCATTCATGGCATCAACCTCAATACTTGGAAATTTTTTTCCTACAAAATTTGACATATTTTTTTTTTAATTTTTAATACTTTTACAAATATACTTAAGACGAAAGTTATTGTAGTAAAATATTGTTAATTTTTTTAAAATTCTATGAATAATTCTGTTGAACAAAACCCCTTTCATTTGGCTATTCCAGTTCATGACTTGCAAATAGCAAAAGAATTTTATTCTTCAATATTGGGTTTTCAAGAAGGTAGATCAGCAGAAAAGTGGGTGGATTTTAATTTTTTTGGTCATCAACTAGTAATTCATGAAACCAACCAAAAAACAATTTCAAATAACAATTATGTTGATGGTCATGGAGTTCCAGTACCACATTTTGGTGTAGTTTTATCCATGATACAGTGGGTAGATTTTAAAGAAAGATTGGAATCTAAGAAAATAAAATTTGTTGTAGAACCCTACATCAGGTTTGTAAATCTTCCTGGTGAACAAGCAACTATGTTTTTCTTAGACCCTTCCAACAATGCCCTTGAATTTAAAGCATTTAAAAACTTAAATAATTTATTTAAAAAATAACAGCATGAATTTAGAACCCGAAATATTTGAATTTTTAAAAAAATTAAAAAAAAATAACAATAGGCCTTGGTTTAAAGACAATAAGTCAACTTTTGACACTCATAATTCTAATGTTAAAAAATATTTCAGTAATTTTTTTGACAATAATAAAGACCAATTTAAATGGGAATCTTTTAAAGTTTTTAGAATTTATAAAGATGTTCGTTTTTCGAAAGATAAAACACCGTATAAAACCCATTTTGCAATAGCTTTTCATAGGACTAAACCTAAGTATAGAGGCGGATTTTATATTCATATACAGCCAGGAAACACTTTTATAGCAAGTGGTTTTTGGAATCCAAATAAAGATGATTTGTATAGAATTAGAAAAGAAATTGAATCTGATGGGGATTATTTTAGAGAAGTCATTGAAAATAAGAAAATTACTAAAAAGTGGGGTGCTATCCATGGAAATTCACTTAAGGTCTGTCCAAAAGGATTCGATAAAAATCATCCAAATATTGACTTATTGAGATATAAGCAATTTATTTTTGTTAAAAACTTCCAAGATGAAATGGTTTTAGAAGATAACTTTAGAGACACTGTTAATGAGCATTTTAAATTACTTTTGCCATTTCACGATTATTTCAGTGATCTTTTAACAACAGATTTAAATGGTCAGTCAATATTGTGATTTTTTAAAAGATTAAAGACGAACTTATCTGTAGGGAAATGCAAGTCTTCTTCAGAAAAATCTATTATTTTTTTCCATTCAAATACTGGAAAATCTTTTATGGGTACTTTTAATTTATTATTGATTTTTGAAGTTAATTTTGCTTTGTAATAAATAGCAATTAACTGATCTTTAGAATCAAATTGACTTTGTTGATAGAAATCTGTTGTATAAAAGTGCTCAATGTCTTTAAGGTTTTGGTTCATTTCTTCCATACTTTCTCTTTGAAGACCCTCAATTAGTCCCTCACCATATTCGAGGCCTCCTCCAGGAAACTTATAAAGGTATTTCCCCATAATAAGTTCTCTACTCACAAGAATATATTCCTCATCAATAATTAATGCGTAAACTCTTAAATTAAAAGATTTAATTTCTTTATTCATCTAGTTTAAACTCAGATGTTTTGTGGAATGTTATTTCTGGATAATCTCCTTCTGCTTGAGCTAATAAAAAAGGGCTTGGCGCTAGAAATACTGGGTTTTCGTCCTTGTCATAAGCAACATTGGTAGATTTTCTTTTTATAAAATCTTGAATAGTATCGTTCTTTGAACTAGTCATCCAGCATGCTTTAAAAAAGTTTCTGGACACAAAGCTACAACTAGCTCCGTATTCTTGCTTTAGTCTGTATTGAATCACTTCAAATTGAAGTTCACCTACCGTACCAATAATTTTTCTATTTCCAGGTTGCATAACAAACAATTGGGCTACTCCTTCATCTGTTAATTGTCTAAGGCCTTTGTCCAGCTGTTTGCTTTTCATTGGGTCATCGTTTTGGATTTCCTTAAAAATTTCTGGTGAGAAACTGGGAATTCCTTTAAAATTTAATATTTCACCTTCGGATAGTGAATCTCCAATTTTAAAAGTTCCAGAATCGTATAAGCCTATTACATCACCAGGATATGCGTCATCTACAACAGATTTTGAAGAAGCCATAAAACTAGTAGGATTGGGAAATTTTATTTTTTTTTGATGTCTAGTATGCAAGTAAAATTTGTTTCTTTCAAATTTACCCGAAACTATTCTTAAAAAAGCAATTCTATCTCTGTGTTTGGGGTCTATATTAGCATGAATTTTAAATACAAATCCACTAAACTTTTCTTCATTTGGTTCAACAGATCTTGACTCTGTATTTCTTCCTAGGGGAGTAGGAGATACTTCAATAAAAGAATCTAAAAGTTCTTGAACTCCAAAATTATTTAAAGCAGACCCGAAAAAAACAGGCGCAACTTTTCCTTCCAAATATTTTTCTTGATTAAAATCACCATAAACACCGTCTATAAGTTCAACTTCTTCTTTTAAAACCTCAGTTGCTTCTTCGCCAATAAAATCTGAAAGGGAAGGGTCTTGTATTCCATTTAGATTATAAACCTCTTTTTCAATACTTGTTTTATTTCCACTAAATAAATTCAGTTCCTTTTTATGCATATTGTAAACCCCTTTGAAAGTTGCTCCAATTCCAATTGGCCAACTCATTGGTTTTACCTTTATACCTAGCTTAGATTCAATTTCGTCCAACAAATCAAATGCATCTTTTCCTTCGCGATCCATTTTATTAATAAAAACAATTACTGGAGTATCTCTCATTCTGCAAACTTCCATTAATTTCTCTGTTTGTGCCTCTACACCATTTGCACAATCTATTACCATAATTACACTATCTACAGCAGTTAGAGTTCTATAGGTGTCTTCCGCAAAATCTTTATGTCCAGGAGTATCTAAAATATTTATTTGCTTGTCTCTATAATTAAAGGCCATTACCGATGTAGCAACACTTATTCCCCTTTGTTTTTCAATTTCCATAAAATCAGACGTAGCAGATTTTTTTATTTTGTTATTTTTAACTGCTCCAGCACTTTGTATAGCACCACCAAAAAGAAGGAGTTTCTCTGTTAAGGTAGTCTTCCCAGCATCAGGGTGAGATATAATTCCAAAAGTTCTTCTTTTGTTTATTTCTTTTTCGTGATTCATTGTTTGCGAATATAATACTTAAGATCTCATTGTAAAAAAAACATTGCATTGTTCAAATAAAAATCTTCACAAATTTTTAAAATCTCATATTATTGGTACATTTAAGTCATGAAAAATATACTTGCACCATTTTTTTTACTAATTAGTTTAAACTTTTTTGCTAATAACCCCTACAATATTAAGTTAATAAGTCAGGATAATAATTCTGTTCTTGTTGAGTATCAGCTCAATAATTACTCTCTTATTGATTCCAAAACAATCAACTCCATTCAGCATAAAAAACTGGTGGTTGAGGGAGGAAGACCCATCCTTAATTTAGGAGAGCCCGAATTATTAAAATTCACCTCCAATATTCAACTTCCTGAAACTGGAGTTAGCAATTTTACAATTGTAGATTCTAAGTATTCTGTAATTGAAAGTGTTAGTATAATTCCTTCCAAAGGTAATTTATACAGAAATATAGACCCTAGTTTAATTCCATTTAATAAAGGTCCATTATACGAACTAGATCAGGATTATCCATCTAGTATTTTTTCACTTAGTGAACCCTATATACAGAGAGATTTAAGGGGGCAAACTTTAAACTTTGTTCCATTTCAATATAATCCAGTTCAAAAAACACTTAAGGTTTACAATAAAATAGTTGTTAAAATTGAATTTAACCAATCCGTAAAAGGAAATAACGAATTAGTTCGAATCAATGATGAAAATGTTTTAAATGAGCTAAAAAGTTCTTACCAAAGACGTTATTTAAATTATTCTCCAACCAGATATAATTCTATTGGCCAAGAAGGGAGTATGTTAATAATATCTCCTTCAG